>Ga0210059_1003788_pt1 | contig 24321 bp, 21 predicted proteins | sample Ectturendosymbi2_FD_188042 | JGI IMG/M metagenome (GOLD analysis project Ga0210059, IMG submission 188042) | Ecteinascidia turbinata endosymbiont from Florida, USA - Sample 2 (SPAdes) (version 2) | ecosystem: Host-associated > Tunicates > Ascidians > Unclassified | place: Key West, Florida...
AATAAAAAAGTCTAAACCACCCTTTTTCAAACCCCACCCACCGAAAACCCCGAACCCAAATCTAAAATGTTTTTTTTTTTCAGTGCAAACTAGAAGACTTCATGAGTCTTTTGAGGGCTCGTATAGCTCGGTAGCATCTTCTAGCGCAGAGTTATCGCGAGCTACAGTAGCCGGTATTTTCTGCAATTTTCTGATTTTGGGGCAAAATGGGGTTTTTGGGCCATTACTTTGGTTCCAGACATGCTAGAAGGTCAAACAAGGGCTCTATCGACGCGGGAGATCGTGTTGTTTCCAACAACAGTTTGCGCCAAAATTTTGGTCCATGGGATTGGCATCCAAGGCCCGTCAAACTTGGTCAAAAAACCGAAAACACCCCAACTTTGCGAGCCCACCCCAGGCGAACCCCTCACCCCAATCAAAAAAATTTTTTTTTAATAGAACCAAGAAGACTTTCCGCATCCGTAGAGGGTTCGAACACCTATCTAGCTGTAGCGGCTGGCGAGTTATAACCAAAAAAATCTTGAGCCACTATAGTGGCTCTGGTGGTCGTTAAAGGGCAGCACTTCTTACTTTTTGTATGCTTGGTTTATGTACATTGCACACACATTTTTTCTTTTTACTACACAAAAGCAACACTGATTAGACGCGAACACCGAAACAATGCACCAACAACTACTGCAGTTGGTCGCCATCATACAAGGGCTTTGAATAATTGAGGAAAAATGAAGATTTGTAAAAAGCATCACACATTTGAAGCGAACGAATAAAAAAATCGGATGAAGATGGCATCGCATAAAAAATCGATACAAATTGCTTCTCAGCACAGCATCAAATGTCTTGACACAATGTTTGACCTGGTGTCGGCGAACACTTCCATTTCTAGGTATGTGATGTATCATTCGGAAGGCATTGTTATACGCAGCACGCAAGCGCTTCATACTGGTCTGCGTGTATTTGCTCCACAGCTGGCAAGCGTACATTGGCATGGCATGCAATAGGCACGAAATAGAGTGTTTTTTGCTGCAGGAGAGCAGTGATCAAAAGTGCCTCTGAGTTTGTTTTCTGCACAGTATAATTATTTCACTTGTCTCTGAACAGCATCATCATCCTTCAATGATGCATTTATCCACATACCAAGGTATTTCACTTGGACAAAAAATTTCACACGTACACCATTTAGAAAAACATTTGATGGGGCATGCTGTTTATACTTTTTTGGGCAAAAAAAACATTGTTTTGTTGCAATTTAAAAGTAATTTCGTGTTCAGCAGCATAGTCACCACAAATATTCAGAAGACATTGCAGCCCGCCAATACTGGGGCTGAACTCGCGTCTATCGTCAGCAAATAGTAGATTATTCACAACCGTATTTCCCACAGTGCATCCCACCCTGGCTGAGCGCAGCTGGATTGATAGTTCATCAAGGTAAACAGCAAATGAGTATGAGCTCGGGACTTTGCAACACTCTTTGTTTCCGCAGTAAGTTCTAAATAGCCAAATGTGTTCTGTTAACTGTGGGACGTTAAGAAAAGCAAGGAGACAATTGGCAAGGGCCAGAGGTCATCAAGGTCAGACGAATCGGCTAAACTCTGCCACAAATATATATATCTGAACGAGTTCGTATTTTTTAGGTATTGCTTTTCAGCATCATGCTGATTAGTGCAACCTTGCAATGTGCGTAATAAAAATAGACAGAGTGTGAAGGAGACTGTAAAAGTACTTTTACATGAAATGGAGTTTCAGTCAAAGCGATGACTCACACACGAACACTTTGTGGCTTCCGGTGATTTCTCAAGATGGGTGTGATCAGACGCACAGGCAAGGAGACAATTTCCTCCCCAATTCCAAAAAGTCGCACCAAAATTTTCAGGCTTAGCACTGGCTAAGTTAGCAAGCTTTGAAAAGCATGAGCCAAAAATACTTCTGTATAAATCAACGGAACTGCTTCAAGGAACATATCCTACTTCAGTGCTTCCTCGAGCGTGATCTGATTAAGTGACCTCCACTTTGCCTTGTACTGTACAAGGGTTGTGGTTTAACATTTGTCCATGATCAACCAAATGTTGCGTATAGTGTGCGTGTGTGAGGAAATTCTTATAATGGCTGACCTTTACATGAGGGTTAACTTAGTGTGGAAGTTGGTGATTATAACATACTAACTTCTATCTAAACGCTTGTAGTCAATGACTGCAAGTAGGCTTGCAAGATCGCTGGAACATTTTTCAATGACATTTTGCCGTTTCATGCCTATTGAAATTTTATTTCACGCCTATTTGGAATGCTGTTTAGATATAGTGGTGTAGTACATTTTTTAAAACAAAAACTGCTGCATAACAATGAGAACTATTTACTACACAACTGTTTAATATGGAACTACAGGAAATTCTGTTCAATTACCTTGTTTAATTTTCATTATTGAATGTTCACTGTGATACATCTTTAAATAATGAACATCTTAACAACTGTTCAAGAACTTTCAGAGATGCCGGAACGTACTCAGAGACAACAAAATGTTTTTCAAGGATCGAGGACATAACCAGTTTTACTAGCAAATTCAAGGAAAGCTTTTGGCTCTCAAGGACGTTTGGCAACCTTACCTGCAAGTGAAAACAAGCTTAACGCTTTTCACAGCTGCTTCTGGCGAATCAGCTTGCTGCATCTCACATAAAACTTCATTTCAACTAGTAGACCAACTATGTCCAACCAACTTGCTTACTGAGCCAAAATTTTTTAAAACCCTTAAAGGACCGCAAAAGACGATATATCGTCTTGGACTATTTAAGCCATAACTCACCATGCGATAGAGCTAGAAAGGTGTTCAAACCATCTACTGATTCGGCAAGTCTTCTTCTTCCAATTCAAAAAAATTTTGATTTGGGTTTGTTTTTTTTTGTGGATAACGTCACAATGAGCGCACGTTTTTGCCTTTTTGGCCAAACTTACCTGGCCCTGGGTGCCAACCCAACGAGCCATTTTTGGCTCAAGTTTTTGTTGAAAACCTGGCTATCATCCGCGTCATTAGAGCCCTTGATTGACCTTCTAGCGTATGCGGGGCAAGAATTATGGCTCAAAAATCCCATTTCTCACAAAAATCAAAACATTGCAGGAAAAGTGTGAGTTGCCCTCCAACGGCTAACTTGGCCAGTCCAGCAGGTAATGCTAGAGAGATATTCAAGCTCTCTAAAGCAGTGTTTCTTAAACGTTTTTATTCCATCGCCCCCCTTACACCTTCAATACGTCGTTTTCGCCCCCAAGCCTGATAAAGCAAATACAAGGTAGTAAATTTAAAGAACTTTATTTGAAGGAAGCATTAACTACCTGAACCAAGCCTGAACTCAGCAACTATATTACGACACTAATAGTACCTTCAGAATTCTTCTCAAAATAATCCACACTGTAGCCGGGTGCACTGACGATCCAGAGTAAAAATTTAACGGAAAATTGCTTTAGCAACAACCTCCAACGATTATCATAGCAAAGTAAAATTTGCAAAAAACTAACAAGCCATGTTAGTAGGATACTGAAGTTACCTCAATGATCGATTAGTGGTTGAGCATTTTCGCCCCCTTTGTGTTGTTTTGCCCCCCTATCGTCCCCTTTATTTTTTCGACCCCTTGCCTCTCAAAAAACCCCCAAGTGGGCGATTCCGCTCACTTTTAGAACCCCTGCTCTAAATGTTCGTGATGTCTTTTAGTGCAGAATGAAAAAAACTTTTAAGATTTGGGTATAGGGCTTTTTGTTGATGACGTCAGGATTGGCGTATGTTTTGCTTTTTTGCTTTTTCTGTTATGACATCATAGCCGAAACAATGAGCTAATTTAGTAGTTCAAAGTTTGTTTGGATTCTAGGCTATAATACGAGTCTTTAGAGCCCTTGATGTACTTTCCAGCGTTTCTGGTGCCAAAATTATGACCAAAAGTCCCACGTTTTGTAAGAATTCCCTAGGAGATAAGTGAGGATTTCCCTAATTAATTTCCGGACGTTTTAAGGAGCTACAAAACAGTTGACTTACATGGGTGCCGATCGGCCAATAGCGATACAACAAGTGAAATTGTCCACGCCTTCCTCAGGCAAAACGTCATCACGTGTAGCTGGTACAGTATTAATTTTGGCTTGAAAATTTCTTTGCACATAGTTAAGCGCCTATTTTTATCAGAATCATTCCCGATTACTGCTGTAGAATCAGGTCTCCTCATTGCAGCAGTGGTCGGTACGCTAGTGTGCCTTAAACACAGAATGATTTAGGATTTTGTACTGCTTATGGATTATTACGTTCGTCTTGTTTCTGGAACAATACAGTATATATAAACTCTAAATGAAGATGTTTTACTTTCTTTCTAGAATATCAGGTATTTGCGGTAGCAAAAGCAGGAGTCCGTCAAATATGCAACAAGAACTTGTTGTTATAACTATCAATCCTGTGAAATGTTTCTCGCAATGGCCAAAACCATCGGCTTCATGATCATAGCATGAACGTCTGCCGCTTTGTTTCAATTAGATCGTGCAATGATCTGTTAAAGAATTTCGCCTAGACATTTCTAAGTCATTAGGTTATAAAACGATGTTACCCCTTACCTTTATATTGCAAACATACCCTTCTTGTCTACGTGCTGAATCGGACATACGCATTCCAATGTGTTTGCAGAGGTTTTCAACCGCCGCATCCACAGGCGGGAAATTTCATTTGATCAGAAATTCTATTTTTAAATGTTTCGTACCTCGAGTTCACCTCGAGTTCACTACGTGTAGTAGCCCCCTTCGGCAATAAATGTATGTCGAGGAAAATTGTGACAAAGTTGCAACACCAGTGGTCAATGTCTCAGGAGGCGGTAAGGGAAGCTGACTTAGTGTATATTGTTTTTCCAACATTCTATCAAGCACCTGGGATAATTTGTTTCTACAGAAATCATACTTCTTTTGAGTAACTTGATTTTTTTAACCTTATCAACATTACATATGTGAGTCCTACCCAGTATGATATATTAGCAAAAGAGAAGTTTAAATTTTTTCCATGAAAATGCAAATACACTTCAGGGTTTATTCTTCAACAATACAAATTTTCTTCAACAATTTCAACAACAATAATAAAAAATTCCCGATCTAGCCGGGAATCTCTCTTGTTGCTTGCCCATTGCACTAGTGACCTTGGCTCCTTTCCGTTGCGTTTTCGCATCGCCCGTTGGGAGCCGCCCAGTTTTCCTGGAGCACACTTCTTTCAATGTTTCTTTTTTATCAGCAACACACGAAATCTTGCTTCAGCACTCCGCTTGACTGCTTCCCTTCTTGATAGTACAAACAATATATCAAGAGTTTATTTAAAGGAAATGGTGGCATATGCTCTTGCGCCGAACTTTTACTTAAGCATAAGTTACAATTTTCATGATATAAACGAGATATAATTCTATCTATGACCTGTCTTAATCGTGCCTTGAAATTGAGCCTGCAAAATTACCAAAATTTGCTGGGAACGGTTTTGTTGATTTAAATGTAATTATGACACATTCGTTTGGCAAGTACAGTATGTTCAATGAGGTGGTTGCAGTTAGGTTCGGTGTCGATATAACAAAGACCTGTGGGTACTACCGCGATAAAAACTTGAACACGGAAATAAACAGTGTTTCATAACAATCACAAACATGACTTTCCTGTTACAGTTGAACATGCCAATGTATATTGGAACATTTTCCGTTGCTCCAAATCGACACGAACATGATTTTGCATACTGCCATTTGCTAAAAATTTATAACGTTTCAATTTTTTTAAGCTATCTCTTTTTGGTTAATGACCGTACTTGTCTGTGTCAACAGAATCGCAATAAAGAAGCAATGATGAAAATTCCATCACTGCACCGAAGTCACCCTAGCTGTCAAAACATTTAAGGCTGGGATGGTTGCAGCTTTGATGAAATCCAACATTAGGTGCTCAAAGCCTTTGCTGTAACAGTTCATTACCTGACTCGTGTATGTCAAGTAGACTTGTGTTTGGAAGAGCACCGAAAGATTGGCAAACCGAGGCGATCATCTCCGCACACAAGATGTGAGACAGGACAGAAGGCACCAACTACCGGGACAAATTTTTCACTTCAACCTCGATGGAAAAGTGTTTGCCAAGTGACTTCAAAAGGGGTGCCGCAAAATAATTGAACAAAATTGTGTAAGCTACGCAGTCCGAGTCAATTCAAACGTCACTGTTGGAAGCTCCGGGATGAACCGTTTGCTTTATGGCATGCGAATGATTTGGTACTGCTTGCGTCCTTGAACTGGGTTTTCAACATACACTTGATCGATTTTCTGCTTTGTGGGACCAAGCACGGATACAATTAACACAAAACGACGATGTATCATGCCTCTCTAGGAACCCAAGATAGTTCATGCTTCAAGTAAGCATCAATACACTGCAGAAGATGGAAGAAAACCCAGTAAGACTGAGGTGGTATTCACGTGTGACAAAGACAAATCAAGGATACTGATGCACGGATTGGTAAATCAAACACAGTTTTGGGTGAGATTTGTCATTGTGAATAGGAAACAGGTGATTTCAAACACTGCAGATTTGTTAAAATTGAAATCGGTCTTAAAACTCTCATTTTTTTCTATGATCATGAATCTCGGGCAATGACTTAAAGAGTACTATATCAATTACAAGCAGCAGAGATGGGATTTTTGCGAAAAGTTGACGGTGTGACACTTCACGCAATTTGCAAAGTTGTGAAATTCGTAAATCCTTATATGTCGAGCCATTTTCCCTATGAATAGAGAGATTTAAGCTAGGTTGGTTCGGCCACGTGACCGGAATGTACCAGGAAATATTTGGAAGGCGGGTCCTACTGACTGCACCAAAGGGAAAGCAGCCCAGATGACGACCTAGGCGCTGGTGGCGTGATAACATCTCCGAGCTTGTTTGGGCACGTCTTGGTGTGGAGACAGCAGGACTATCTGCGATTGTTGTTGACTGTGAGGTATGTGGAGTCTTAGGATTAATGCCCATACTAACCCCGACAGCAAATGTGTGTATGCAACTGAATGAATGAATGATTTTTCATATTTTATTTTTCGTTTATTCGTATGTTCATATTTCAGTCGTTGTAAAGTGTTGCTTTGTTCCAATTAAGCACAAATATTTTAACAACGCATAAAATCATCTCAAACTTACTTAAGTTGCAAATGTTGCAAATATGCTACATTTCAAAACCTGGGGGGATATATGAAAAACTTTATCGTGCATATAATAGGCTTGTTCATGCTATAGCTGCCACCAGAAGAAAAAGTGTTTTTGCCCAAGGTAATTAAACATGTCCATATAGGATTTGCTCTTAGGTCACTACGAAAATAAAATGCTGGCTATGTGGCAAACCCTTGGGTCAGGGCCCTGAACGTTTAAATTAGAAAAGACAAACTGTTTGGTTAATGGTTTGAATATTTTCAATTTCTTCTATCCTCGACTTAAATTACACAAATTTATAATGTCATCTTGACCAGGGCTTCTCAAACTATGGGTCGCGGCCTAAAATGGGGGCGCAAAATGTAATTTTGTGTTCGCGAAACAAATTCGCTTGACAAATCAGAAAAAAATTGTTGCCTTCACAACAAAGTTAAAAGTAGGCCTGCAGTGAAATTATTTCTACTACATTTTTAGGGACAACACCAAGTTACAAGCTGTAAACTGTTTACTAGGATATCTGCCTGAGCTGTCGAATCATAATAATCAATCAACCAGTACAACAGGTTATGCGTTGTTACATCATCATTGTTGCAAAGTACTGCCCGATATTGACCTTGTGGCATTCATACCGACATGAGAGCAACTGGAATGTTCAAAAAAGAGTTTACCGGAGCTTTGGATAAAAACAAGAAATGAATACACAGCCATGTGTGAAGCAGACTTCAGAAATTCTTGCCCTTTTGTGCAACATATTTGTGTGAAGCGGCATTCTCAAAATTGACAATCATCAAGTCCATTAACCGATCCTTTTTGAAAAATGCTGAGAATGTCCTTCGTCCTGCGTTGTCTACGAATGGATGATTTGCGAAAAAGTCATCAACTGTATCCATTAGTTGTGCTTGATACCTTTAATCAACTAAGCTGTTTTTGTTAATTTTTTATTGGCTTTGTTGTTTCCATTATGGGGTTCTTTCATTACTTTATAGTTACATTGGTGGACTGTGTGCATTTACATGATTTCGCCAAAGAAAAATGCCGCTTGAGTTTGCAATGAGACATTTACACGAACCATATTGACTCTAGACTAGCTCTCCGTCAATGGGTCGCAGGAAAAATCTATTTTGAATTGGGACGCTGAACAAAAAGTTTGAGAAGCCCTGATCTTGACGATTAAGAAAGATTTCTTGCATCGTACTTCATTTTTCTTTTTAATGATTCATAAAGCTGTACTTTTGCTGCAACAAATAAGACAATACATTTCATAGCGAAAACTGCTCAAAGTCAAACGGCCTCGCGAAATATTACCACCAGTCAGAACGTTCTGTTTTGATCACTTCACAGTTCAAAATCAAATTGATGCCAAAATAAAACGTTCGGCAATTTGAAGGCAAACTAACTGCGGAGAGTTCGTTATTCGACGCGTGCGCAGAAGAGAGCATAATTTACGTAACAAGTGTTTTCCGGTTTTGCAAACTTGTCATGCACGTGGGCTAATCGGAAGGTTTTACGTCACAGATCATTCGTCAAATGCAATGTACGAAGCACGTCACGAAGCTTCCGCCATAGTTTGCACAAGTCCATAGTGTCCGAAACTACATCGCGAAATGAACGTTGCACTGATTGGGAGCGCAATTTCATCGCTTTCAGGAATACCACTTTACTAAATTCTAGTAAGTCATTACATATTGTGACATCACAATAGCGACACCAAGTGGGCGTATATTCGGATTTCGTTGCATCTTCTATTTTTCGCGAAATTGCAGGTTACTGTGCAGTAGATCAAACTTGATGGAAATGTGGCTTTGTCATTTCTTGTCACTTTCTAGCGGAATCGACAGCATACGACCTTTTTTGGATTTGAATCCCTCATCAAACGAGGAGAATCTCCTTATCATGGTGGACTTCGTGCTTCTTCGCCCTTATCTGTTTTGCACGTTGCAAATAATAGCAGCGCGCTCTGGAATCAAGCAAAACTATTCTTATTATTTAATGCATAAGCAATCTGAAACAGTAAAAAACTACATTGTTGAGATGTTGATTATGAAGATGTAAAGACTACACTTTGTGGAGCCGAACAGAGCATAACAGAAAAAGTACATTTATCTTATGTAGATGCTCGCAGACAGTAAAGAGAAAATACGTACTAAGCGTAGTTGCGATAGGAAGAACATTAAATTTAAGTTGTTTTCAGAGAGTTGCTTCTTTGAAAGATCGAAATGTTCAAACGAATGAAAGCATTCAGAATTGATGCACAAAAGTTTGTGAGAATTGACTGCATAGTCAGACGAATTTTGTCGTTCTGTCATGCATAGAATGAAAACAGTCGTATGATTTTTAATTATTTTGTGTGTTAAACACAATACTGCAAAATCTGTTAGAGTATGTAGTGCTAGATATGCTTTCAATATTGAAACTACCACTAAAGCACTCACGTTTATTTTTGAACGAACCTGATCAATAATATCAACTTACTTTGCTTGTATAAATTAAAGAACAAAAAGAAGTCTTACCTTTCCGGGTATCTGCTCCGTCTGCATTTTTTAAACTCTTGGAATACGTTCCTCCACTTCTGAATTTCCACAGACGGTGATGCAAATGCAGTAGGACAGCACATGAATACGAAAATGAAGGATAGTTAGTGCATAAGTAGCAACGCAATACAAAACAGTTATCAACTGGCATAAGAACGCCCTGGTCCCGGGCGCTGGTGCAAGTTTATATTTGAAAAAGCGACATTGTGCTTGAATCATGCCAACGGCCTACATCAAAACTTCGCAGTCGTCTTATCACTTGAAATTAACTACTTTGTAGAAATATTTCATAAATGTGTGGAACAAAATCATACATCGTATTATTGTAACCAGCTACATCTTAACTTGAAATAGTAAGCAATTTTTGGCTAGTGTCAAACAAGTAGATTGTATTTTTCTGAAGCGTTCAGTTCTAGACACTTCTGTAGATTTGAAAGACATTGCCTTCCGCATGAATGAAATTTGCTGTAGTCTGAGGCGAAATGGAACCACGTAAAGAAAGTATCAAGCAAAGGGCTAAAAATGCCTTCATCTCAAAACAAATGTTTCCTTTCAAAACGATAGCGATTGTTTTTTTGACTCCATGTTTGACATCGTAACAGAATTTTTCAAAATACCGCACCTCTTTGTCTCCTTTCCGCGTGAAGCAATGTACCTCCATAAAGCAACGTATCCTCTTCGGTAGGAACGATTCATCACTCCATAAATGATGAAGTTGACAGCAGAGTTAGCGAGGAGCAACCTGCCTGAGACCTAAAACAGCAAGGTGAAGCGAAACGTTTGCAAACGGACATTTTTGTTATCACGCAGAACTGCGCAACTTGGACCTTTCGAATATTTAGCAAACTGGAATTGTTTTCATCAACAGCAAATTCAGACTGAATCAAGCGCAAACACTTTGACGACAAATAAAACGTCACTCGTTGTTGTAAGTAGCGAAGCATTAGGAAACAATCCGCTGTGCATGAATCAGACATCCAACTGGTTAATGAAATACACAGGGGCAACATATAACGACCTGCGATTTTCTGGTAAATAATGATATTCGAGGAAAGTCAATTATTTCCAATCGTTGGCAGACGTCTAGAGCTTTGCTTCATCGAATCGAACTACTCAAAGTACAGCTAGGTGCTCATGTACCTCTGCGTTTTGAACCCTTTGTGTCCGTTACGTCTGAAAACAAGATTACTCGAATCTGGCCACTACACGTTTCACCACAAGAACATGCCCATTTTGTATCCGACGTCTAAAAAATTCAGAAAAAGGTTGTCATTTCTTCGCACGAAGGTACCTTTGACTTTAAACGGTCACGCTCCGCAGATCTCAAGAAAAAATAGGAAACGTGTAAAAACTTCCTATCGTTGCGTGCATCCACATTTCTAAATACAAGCGCTAGGAAATGTAAACCCGCAAAGGAAAGCAATTGCTCACAGCCCATTTTGCATTTGTTTTTTAATTTCTCTAGCTTCTCTTCTGGGAGCTTTCTTACTTGATGAGGCCAATACAAAAACCACTTAGGCAAGCTTGTTTTGAGTCTTTGTGTACAAAACAGAACGATTCGGTGAAAAGAGAATATTTACGGAAGTGTCGCAGATACTGATAATGAATGACACACTCATCCCCAAATCTTTTGATTGATTAGTGAAGAGAAACGAGTCAGCAGTCGATCTCAATATCGTCAGTGAAAAACCACGTATTGATGCTTCTATTCATCTGACCAAGGAGCATATCGGCAAAGGAAAGATATTCGGCAAATATTATGATGTGTTTCTGCATTTTTCATGCTATACGAACAAATTTGGTAACATCATTCAAAGAGAATCTGTATGTTTAGTTTATAAAGATTGAAGTTTTCTGTTTTTCTAGATTTTGTTGTTAGAGTTTTTTTATTTCAAGTTTTTTCATTTGTTGAAGCTTGTGTTCTGATTTGTTGTTGAGTTTCTTTGTTTTCTCAGCTATTTAATCATTCAGCGTTTTACCTGTAAGCGTTCCTTGCAGGTTGTAGGACTGACGATGCGTAATGTTGCGTGAAAGCGATTTCCTATAAAGGAGCAACATTGTCTCTAGCACGCCGTGCTATGGAGCTTAGACACCTACTCGATTCAACGCTCATCTTTCCACCGAGTGCGAATGCACGGCGTCTCAAATCGAGACACTCATTTGTGACCGCTGCACAACTCATCAGTTCATCTGACAAAAGCAACATACGTGCGGCGCTCTGGGCGGATTACCGATGAAAGGCAGAGTGGTTGGACAACCCTAAGAGACTCCACGCTTAGTGTACATCCCCGACACCGGCACCCACCCTCCTACAATGACCTTGCCAAGAAGAGCCTGGGTCCGGCTTCACCGCTTCTGCACCGGTGTCGGACGCTTCCCCTCCCGCTTGTACAAATGGAGTATGGCCTCCTCTGCGGCCTGTGAGTTTGGCGCAGAACAAACCGTCGACCATGTTGTCCTCCAGTGTCCAATCCATCGACCTTCCCATGGACTGCATGGCCTGACGGTTCTGGACGATGAGACAATCGAATGGCTGTTCAACACTTGCCTCAAGATCTAGTGCGGCCTAGCAGCGAACAGTAACAACTCACTCAAACGACAAAGAAGAAGATTTCTTATTAAAAATTTGCTGACTGATTCAAATCTTCAGCTGTATGGAGACCAGTTACTTGAATATAGGTATGTGCAAGTTTGAATCATCGCAAAAAGATGAATGCAGAGCCCATTCAGCTGATTCCTCGAACGTTTACAGCAAACCTGGAGCTTTTTATGGTACAGTAAATTAATTTATCTTGTGTCGGTGTGGATTTCACACAAAAAGTAGTTTAAAAAATTGAAACGCTTCACCAAACGTCTTGCCCAGAGCAAACTTACTTTTTTCAGGTGAGGGCTTAAAGTCTCCTGATCAACCAAAGTAATAACACCGAAGGGTGCGTAACACAAGAGAGTCACAAACACAGTGACTGACAAAGTTTTAGCCAAGCTGACTTGACGAGCAAGCCTTTTTTGTTCCATCTCTGTGCTTCGTAAGTTACCAGGTGATGAGCTGCATTTGATTTTTGACATGCGTTCTGCCACCTCTCTGCGAAAGAAAGAAATTGATTAAACTTTTTTATTCATAAATATCCCACCTGCAAAAAGGAATTGATTGTACTTTTTTATTCTATCATCATCGTGGTTTGATTAAATCAAGTGCAGCATTTCGATGACAACAGCTTAGCAAACGATTGTCAGAGCACGAGCAAAAAATTATGACCCTTTCCAAAGTGACAGCAACTGGTCTCTCAAAACACTTTCCACCGATCATCAAATCTCTGGTACGTTATTTCAAAAAACTGATCACACAGAGCGACTCTGAAATACCAACCGACCATAACGATTTTTCAAAAATGTTTAGCATAATTAAGGGACAAGTGGATTCATAATTTCTTTAATCTTTTCAAAATTGTATCCAATGACGACTCAATTTCTGAAAATGGTTTTACAAACTACTGAAAATTGCGTTTTTGAAGATATACAGTATAAAATTAGATTAAGTCAGACAAAATTAACAAAATTTCTTTTCAGAAATGTTGCTTTCATTTTGCTTTCAAATGAATGTCCAACAAAAAATTAAAATTTCTTCAAATTCAAAGATGAAAGTCTTCCACAACTGCATCAGTGCTTACTGGATTTGCTAATAGTAAATATTTTACAATCTTTAATAACAGCGATGAACGTACGCAAAGAGTTTTCCGTAACTTAAAGCGATCACTGCAACAGGAAAAGTAATGGCAAAAAGTAAAACAAATAGGTTGTATCCCAAAGAACTGGTATCATCGTAGGAGCAAGACATCATGGTTTTTTGGTACCTGCCAAACAGATGCGTAAAAATGTGAAAAAACAATGATAAACGATAAAGGCTTGATAAAAATAAATGTTATAACAATGATAAAATAAAAGCAGAGTTTAGTTGATCAGTTAAACAATTTGCTAATCTTTTTGATATTCCCCACGATTTTCTCAAAGTAATACAATTCCTATAGAAGTGTTATTTGAAAAAACAATGCATGAGGTCTACAATCGAAATATTATTGTATTGCCGAATACGTTCAGATTCAGAAGGAAACACGGCATTTCATGCGAAACAAATGCATGCAACGAAGGTAAAAGAAAAGCACAAAATGATAATATTTTCCTCCATCATTAAAATTTCAATTTTTATGCATGTATTTAGTTTTCAAGCGACAAAGCTCACCGGAGATTTGACCAACCCATCAGTGTTGGTGAAACGAGCAAGCTTGCCCACACCCAGTTCATGGCAGCCACGAAATAAAGATTCCTTGTTTTAAAAACAGATTTGTACGAATGGTAGCGAACTACAGACCAATATCTGCAAAAGGCGACGTATATAATTTGTTGAGTTTGAAAACGTTTTAACTCTTTTTCATGATGTGAATGCAACGAAAATTTCATGAAGAGTACTCTTCACAGAAATAATCGAATTTACTCATATATATATATATATATATTCATCAGTTTTAAACAACACACAAACAAGGTTTTGGTGAAATTTCTGACTACAAGTTCAAAGTACTTAAATATTGTGCACGTAATCACCTCAGTCATCGTTTTCTCCCAGCTCAACACAGTCATACTTTCTGCATATCAGTTTCTCAATGTGTATTAGTTTGTTTCTCTCAGAGCTTCAATAACGAAACCAGTAGATATGGTTTGCTATGACTACGTATAAGATTAAATATTCACTTTGCTATGCAGGCACAAGTTTCAAATTTGTAGCAATTCCTTGGACACTACACTTGGCACACAAGACGTTAAGCGTAATATTTTTCAGAACATCTTCATTTTGTTTGGATGAGAAACGTAGAGTATCAACCGATTTCAGCAAGAGAAAAATAAAAGTTTTTAAGTTGTTTGTTCAGATATGTTATTTCCTGGATAAACAAATTACTTTTGACTAAAACTATTACTTTATGAAAATCAAACCCGGGCTTCCACAATTTTACAACAGTTTTAAAAGAGCGGGATTGAGATTTGCTTAGAAACGAATTACTTCAAATAAAACTAAATTAAGCAATTGTGATTGACAAAAATTGAAATAAACACCGGGTGTTTCTTGTGCGATCTGGCTAGCTAGCTTTGGGCTTACAATAACATTTCAGAGTAAAACTTAGAAAATTTTTGATCTTTTTAAATTTTGATTTTGCGTTTTCTGCATGATGCAAACATGACAATCAACTAAAATTTACACAAACACATGCAATTTGTGATACCGACGAACGGAACTCTCTCCAAAAAGCGTCACATCTTCTGCAAATCACAAAACAATGCACGTTTCAATGCTCACCTGCTAAACGCTATGCAAGCCAGATTGCTCGCTGAGCTAACACAAGACGCGGTAGCAATGAAGCCAGTCACCTGACAAACAACTGTGGACAGGACATTGGTTGTGGCAATAACATTAAGCAAAATTGTGGTGCTGAAATATCCTGTGACCTGTGAAAAAATTGATCGTATACCAAGTTTAAGAAAGCAGCAATTAAAATTCATATTACAGGAGATGTTTCATCGCTTTCATTTGACTTTAACCCAAGACCGGCACTGAGGATTGTCATCCGGTATCAAATCAAATTTCTGACTTGCGAAATCGCTGAGTTCACGCCATGTTCATGCGCACAGAGATATTCCATGTCACGCATTTCGTAAGCACTTTCACGCTTCTTGTTAGTTTAGATTATGGTTTGGTTTGAGGGTCAGATAGGTCAGAAATTTCGCTTGAGGTGTCGCGCGAAATCCCTAACTAGGTCAGAATTTATGCCGAGGTCCAAAATTTCGCTTGACATCGGAAAACGAGCTTCAATGCTTGCTGTCTCTGCAGAGGAACTTTTCAAATGTACCGTATCATGGCTTCACCCTGCACTACACTGAGATAAATTAAATGTTTCAACTACAATAATAATGCAAAATCATCGTTCAGAGGAAAAACTCCCATAAAACATATTTTTTAAGGAGCAAATCGTCGCCCACGCATATAAAAAGCGAGTGACAAGGCAAATTTATAAAAGAAGAATAGAAAGTTCCCAAAAACTGGACACAATTGCCAATGACCTGAACGAAACTTTGCTTAAAGCGATTCGAAGCATAAGTTCGTGACGCAACAAAACAAAGTCAACTTTACTCAGTAAGGTGCCAACCACTGTAACATGGAGAATATAATGCATGTACTCACGATAAGATCCGCTAATGCAAGATTAATAATGAAGATGTTTCCGTTTTGGTTTGTTCGTTTTACGTATATAATGGAACATATCACCAACAAATTTCCACTCGTTCCCACAATTATCAAAATTGATAGATACAATGCATCCAATATTCTTCCTGGCCCGTACTCTAGATAATAAGGACCAAAATCTTCAACGGTATCGAAATTGGATGTTGTGTTCATTTGGAAAGAAATCAGATTTACTAATATTTCAAATGCAAATTTCCTGGAAATGTCAGAACATCGACGATAACAAAGCGATATTGTAAGCGTTGAAAAAGCAATTAGTCACTACAAATGAAATTCCCAACCACCTTTTTGTTCGGTACGAAGAGTGTGCTTGCTTCATTTCAGATAATTATGGAAATTTGTTTCACTCGTTACCTCAAAACGTATTCGCAAACAATTGGCGTGATTAGCAACCAATGAAAACTTTAGTTGACAACGCCACTTAACCCATTTAATAGTACTCGACGATCTCTCACCACCAAACCCACTGGACTCGACAAACAATCTCTCCACAAACTCTTTGTTTTATGGTTTTAAAGTTAGATTTGTTTTAAAAGCGTCGTCAAAATGTTTCCGATTTCGGTTGCGACGTCGCTGCAAGTGGTGACTTCTTGTCCTTCTTATTATTGTGCTGCGGAAGCTGGTAGAATAACGCGGGAACTTAACCAGGCTTCGGAGTCGATTTCACAGTTTGAAAAACTCACTAACTCCGACTCCGGCATTGCAGTCAGTGTTGCCAGGTTGACATAAGTAAAAAGCCTCATCAACTGTAAAAAAGACCAGAAAGCACCAAAAACGTCAAATACTAAATCAGTACACGACACGTTTAAACAACCGTACAGCTTGCACAGCATTTTCAAAAGACAACATACACATGTACAGAATAACGCTCACTCAATTAATCAACGTCTCCAATGTTTTGGTCTTGCTAAGAAGTAACCTTAAACAGCAACATTGAAAGCATGAAACAGCAAAAAGAAAAGTTTTATAATTCTAGTGCAAAGTTTTCAATAAAACATAATCATTCTTTGTCTAGAAACAATTTCCAGAAATCTGTCAAAATTATCTTTAAATCTACCAAACCGACATAAAAATTGATATGGTCAAAAACGGCCTTAATTAAAAAATCCAATTTCTCAAAAATAAAAAAATCCAATGAAAAAAAGCGAACAAAAAGCCAAAACTTACAAATTTGCCTCAAAAAAGCCAAACTGGCCACACTGATTGCATTTCACGAAAAGATTTAATACTGACTATGCAGCGATGTATAGTTATGACGTCAAAATGCAACTGCGATGCATCGCTTCCAGACAATTCGTAAAGGTAGCAGCACTAGGAGGACTCGAAATACCTCACGGTCAACTGCAATCTCAGACAGTTCTGCTGGCCCCTCAACAAGACGGGACCAAGTAACGCTGGAGAGTAGTCACTCAACCTGGTCCTTGGGCGACCTATTGGCCACTTTCTCGTGCACAACAATGGTTTGGAGCCATAGCGCTTTCATCAGCCCCTTACAAGACGTCGATGTTTGATAGTCGTATCATAGTGCGAAGCTATTGTGGCTCAAAGCATTTCCATGTCTGGCTCTACCATGCCTGTGTATGAAAGATACATTAAGAGTGTTTATCTTTGCACGCCCCTACCTAGGGAGCTGTTGAATATGTTGAAAGAAACAATTATTCAAAATGCCACAGCGCGGTGGCGCGGAGCTGAGGTCTGTCGACGATTTCCGGCCATAAATCTTCTCATCGTCAATTTTGTCACTTTTCAAAGCAACTGCGCTTCATGTTGAAAATTCCAAGCTGGGCTTTTCGAAAAATGCCTTTTTTGCATGTGCGTATTATAAAAGCTGTTTGGAAGCGAGAAGCTTAAAACTAGTTATTTCATTAGCATTTTTGCAGTTCTCAACTTGTTTTCGATTTTCTTTTTCAACAATTAAAAGCTATATAGGTTTGCTATAAGCTTTCAAGGAATCAGCCGACAGGGCTCTGCTTTCTTCTGTGTGCGATGATTCAAACTTGCACATATATGCATTCAAGTAGTTACTCTCCACAAAAGTGACAAGCAAGCGAATCAATCGAGCAAAACTTTTAAAGAGATCGACTTCAGGTAAAGCTACACGTCCTCAGTCCTAAAATCTTATTCAAATAGAAGTTTGATAACGCCAGCAAGTCTTTTGCAGCACGTTTGACAACGGCATGCGGAAATGCAAAAAGTATGAATCGATATGTGTTCCGATTCCTTTTCGACCAGTACTATAAGATAAAGCTTCCAGGAAGGTCACATACGCTACGGTTCTTGCCATGTTATGTCTTAAAATGAATTAAACGTGTGTAACTGGTGCGTACTTCAAGCTTTGCCACACTTTCCCAAAGCTGTTATTTTCTTCTAACCATTGATGCCTGCTCACGATGGATACAACTTAGCAAAGTTTTCACTTTTTCTACCATGTCTCCATTCTTATAGACCTGAATCCACCAACGATAGAAGCCAACTACGAATAACCAATCCTTTAAACCAGTGTTTGGATGATCCCGTAGACTTCGTCTTCCTTTTAAACTGCCTGCATCTAAGTGCATCACATAATTGAATTCCGATCATCATGACTCCAAACTCAACTACGTTTTAATCACTAACTTTAAAACTCTGATGAGCGAATACAAATAAATCAGCAGAAAAAGGGATGTAAGCAACAAATCGTGCGTCTGAGTATTTACTCCAATGACAAGCAGACAAACCAGAGCCATCAGATGCAACACCATGCCAATCATTTATATGGGGCACCGTTCGTAAAAATATTATATCTGACAGATTTAGCACAAAAACTGCTATCTCTGCGCATATTTGGCTATCTTTGCGCAGAGATAGCTAAATACGTGCAGAGATAGCAGTTTTTGTGCTAAATCTGTCAGATTTAATATTTTTACGAACGGCACCCCATAGTTTGAGCTGAAACAGACACGCAGCAAGTCAATTGTCAGTGTCATGTGACGTAAAAAAGAGTCAGTTGCGCACATGTGCGTTAGCGAAGTTCGTTCTGGCAGCGACTGTCGGAGATACCAGGCAATAAATTGACATTTGGATGAAGTTGCTTCAAACTGTCAATGAAATCCTAAACCTGAGGTAGCCAAACAATTGCCTTCACCAAAATGAATTTACGAAAACAACTCTGTGGTCTTCAAGAAAATTTCAAAAACAAACACCATTTCGATTCCTGGTTCAGTTCCTTCTAGTTGTGATGGACTTTACTCACAGAAAAAGAAAAAAGCATCTGCTTTTTAATGCAAACAAGCAAGGTTGTTTTGCCCATCAGGGAATTGCCTGCAAATGCCTGCAGGGCTAAGATCTTTCTTAAGAAAATATGTATTTTTTGTACCCAGGTTAAGTTGAGCTTGATATAAGCAGTGTTTTATGTTTAATTTAATCTTTCTATACACGCAGTCAATCATACTCATTTTTTATCTTAAACCTGGGAATTCTCCAATAACAACCAAGAAGCATGTTTTAGTTCCCGTTCTACATTTTCGTACCTGCTCTTCCACTGAGAAGGGTAGCGGGGCAGCAGCTCCAGAATGGCTCGAAACACCTCACTCTATCCAGCAATCTCTGATAGTTCTGTTGGCTCCACACCAAGACGGGGCCAAGCAAGGTCGTAGATGTACTCAAGCCACCTGGTCCTTGGTCAACCTCCGGCAAGATTTCCGTAGGTGCAGACAGAACGCATGACTTTCCACGCCAATCTTTCCTGGGACATTCTGGACACGTGACCGAACCAATTTTGCAGGATCTCTCGATTCGGAGAGTGACTCGATATTCAGGGCTCTGCGAATTTCACAGCTGCGCACTGTCGCGAAGTGTCATAAGAGTCACATCAGCCGCCCTCCTCCCACGCCGCGAGAGGGGCCAGAAATTATGTGATCTTAGACCCCCAAACTAAGCTTCAAACACCCAAATTGAAAGAAATAGGTGAATTTTTTATTAATCCGTGTTCTATTCTGTCCTGTAACTTATAGACAGAGCAGTACCTGCCGCTGTTACCTACAACAACATCGCCTTATTATTTTGATACGTCTGTGAGAGATAAAATAAACGTATTTGAGGCTTGAGCGCAAAGCATCAGCGTTCATTGCTTGGGGTGTTGAACGTGAAGTTAGCCTATACATGCCCAGTTGTATACGTCCAGATGTCAGACTTCCACTTGATCAACGTATTTTGTGTAGTGATTGCTGTGAAATAATGTACAGTACTATGGCTAGCTCAGGTAGCCTTCTTCTCGTATTTTGTACTACATAGAAACAAGATACGTTTGGTGCTTATGACCAAACTTACGCACTGCTTTGACCGGCCTCAGGTTTGATCCTTCGGTAACAGTGTTTTCATAACTGAAGGATAGGCTTGATTTGCCGCAAAATTTTGGCAACGTATGTATTTTATTACAAGATTCCTAGATAATCGTCGTTAATTTTATGACAATGATTACGACCCAATACCTTTTGTTAAGTTCGTTCAAAAATATTTGATGCAAACTACGAGCCTATCATGGGTATTATGGGGAGAATATTTAATATTTTTATAAATAATTCGCACAATTTGCAAATCCCGTTACAACGGACACTTTAGTGTTTTGTGCATTCTTGCGTATTGTTGCGTAATTTCCAGTACTATTGCATTCGTGATTCAACGCAATGGACTTGTTTGCCAACACTCCAACAGTTGACACGACAGCCTGCAAACCTGCATCACAGCAGTCGGTCGCTGTTTCCTGTGCGCAGGTGAACGCACAATGCCTTTGTTCACCATTAGTCTACAGCAGTGGTCTTCAACCTGGGGGTCGTTTCCCTTTTTTCTGGGGGCGCGAGAGTTTCTGATAAAAATATTCATAATTTCTTCTACAGTATATTTTATCTTTCGTATAAGGAACCACTTTTTGTCGCAGCCGAAATAATATGATCCCCTGGCAAAAATGAAAACCTGCTTTTTCATTCAAATTTATGACCATTGCAAAGCTTTAAGTGATTATGACCATTACGTTACTGTTGCGTGTGGCAACGCACAAATAAATTTGTGACGTAAGAATGAGTTGTGTTTGTAAGTTAAATATCTGAATGCAGTAGCTAGTTTGGGAGTTATTCTAGTTTTCGATGAGTTGTGTTGTGAAGTGATTTGCATACGGCACGGGTCTCTCTCATTGATGCTGCCATGTGCATGAATTTAGTAAATGAGTCTTTGTTCAACATGGTGATATCATAAGCTATTTTTTAGTCATTGTAGTTTTTTATTGTGCACACACAACTGCCTTACATACGCCTGACTGGAAATCTTCGGAAGGGGGTCGTTAGGTTAAATTGTGTTGCAAAATGGGCCGCTGCATGAAAAAGATTGAAAACCACTGGTCTACAGTCTACACCAAACGTCTCCAGCTCAAATTGTTCCGTGGCATAGGCGCAGTGTTCACTTTAAGAAAATTTTACACTGAGCAAATGTTTGCTTTGTTGCGAACTGAGCGCATGCAACTGCGCAACAATGTAGACACACGAACAGTGAAGCGTTCCCAGCGTTGAAAGGTCTGTGCGATATTTATACCGTACTAAATTCAGAATGTATGGAAGTGCGCGAGAATGAAATGCAACTGCGCAAATTGTCTGGTGATACTGCGCATGCGCCCCTTAGAGGGAACATAGCGTAGGCGAGGCCAGGGGGGCCCAAATCTTTAGAATATCTAGTTATTTTGCGCTTTGAGAAGTGGTATCTCAAACATAATACTGTTTCCCGCCTAAAATCAAACATTTCCCACCCCCCAATTTTTTGGCCCCCACTGCTGGGCTAAATGGGGACTTATGGAGTAACCCGAGGGCCGCATTATGACTCTGACGCAACAATGACGGTACCTAGCTGAACATTACCAAAATTTTACACTTTATTTCCTGTTAAGGGTATTTAGGCCCGTAACCAGAGGGCGCAGGGGGCGAAACCCCCTAGAAAGTTTTTCTCCCCCTTGGAAAAATGTGTTGGATAAAGTTTGAAACTATTGGGCATAGTTCAAAAAATTTGGGCCTCTCTCAGAAAACTCTTCGCGCCTCCTGGTGTCCCAAGCTGGTTATGGGCTTGAGGGTATTGTGAGTTACAGGCAAATCATTTCTCGCCGTCTCTGCGTTCGTTCACTCGCTAGCTGAGCATTTTCACACACCAGTGAATAAATGATATAACGTAAATGTTAACTTTTTGAAAATTCTGAAAAAGCATGGCGGCCCGCACAAAACGCACTCACGAGCCGCATGCGGGCCACGTGTGTGAGACCCTGATCTACGCCCAAACCGTTTCACATTTCGTTATTCTGACTTCACATTCATGTGTATGGGAGGTTTTGTTGTATATCTGATTATAATCAAAAGAAGCAATGAACTTACAGTAGATCGCTACCGGAGAGTTATTAACCGATAAAGTAGTGAGAACTTTTAATTCACCTTGCATTGGCTGGAAAACTTCAAGACGTCAGATTGCTTAATTGGGAGACTGGCCTGTGCTCCTGCAACAACTAGGTTGACCTCTTAACTAGTGGGGATCTCTGTGGAATCGTATTCTACGGAATAGATTCGATTTCGCAACAACCAATAACTCAACACTGTGTTGTGAATTAAACGTACAATTTCAGAATGTCTAGCCCCCTGCACAAATACAAAGTCATCCAGTTGAAGACTTTCTGGCGACGGTTCTGCCGAAATTGTGTCAGCAAGTGGAACTAAAAAATAGTGAAATAAAGAAGACTAAAAAATGAGATTTTTTTGTGAAGGCCATTCGGCCTCGGGACATGCTATAACGTCGAGACCTTTTTTAGAAATCACCATTAGAGAGAACCCTGTAAGCATTTGGAGGGGGGCAGAGCTGGACTGCTATGCCACTGAGTGTCACGCCGTGAACTGTTTAAGAATCCAATATCTGCCGCTTGTAGTTGAAATAACACTCTTTCAGTCGTTACCTAAGATCCATGACCATAGACTGAAAGAGTGCTATCGCAAATACGAGAAGCATATGTGATTTTGCTTATCTGCCTCATTGTAGCTAACTATTAGCACTATCCGTATTCCAGTGTTCAATTAACTCGTCCTACGGTCACCGGCGTTTCTCGGTACAACGCAGAAACAACTTCATGCAAGGTCTCTACCTGCCCACATGCTTGTCCGGATTCTTACAAATTAACCGCCACTGCCGTTTACACCTTAGGTTAGTTGTTACACGTTGGGATGTGCTTTATTTATCATTTGGATAAGAAATTTTTGTAAAACATTACCCCTACTATTCAATTATGCACTTGATACAACCTGCGTTAAACTTTCACAGCTATCGTAGCCTTTAAAATCCATGCACCTTTTCACTACGCCGCCATGTTAACATTTAATTGTTCTTTTCCAGTTGTTCCCCCCAAAGTGGATTATTGTTGCAAGCAATCAACGATCAACCCTCGCTCAGCCGTCCTCACCACATTTGTCTGTCATTCCGTTTACCACGAAGCGCTCAGTGCGCACAAATCTACATCCACGCCGATTTGAGCGTTTGTCACAGGGGAACGTTTCAAACGGTGAGGTTTATTGCGACTACCAGTAATCTGCCATATAATCCTTTGAAAAAATATTTATCTGGCTTTGAGGCAGGTTTTGTATTGTTACGGCGCAAACAGTCAAAATCAAAACCCGAGTACACTCAAAACCCGGAACACGTTCAACGCGACAGCCCCGGCACCAACTAACTCCGCAAATATGATGCGTGCAACAAAAGTTGATCGCGAGCCGCCTCAGGCTAGAAACGCTGCACGTATTGCGAAGCGAGCGTGGCGCATTCCACTACATCCCCTCTCTTGAAAGAAACATACACGGTCGAAACAAGGAAACAACGGATAACAAACATAAAATCAAAAACATTGAGGCAAGCAATTACCGTACATTAACTTATAAATTTAATCAATCCGGCGCTTTTACTTGCCGGCCATAGCGTGAATATGCTACACCATCATCGTGAGCAGCAGGGACATGTCCGTCTCCTTCACGCTGCGCTGCTTCGTTCTCTGAGGGAACCGCAATAATATCTCGGCGGTTCCACCGGATTGTCCGGCCTCCTTCGCCTTCTACGATGTACGAACGCGGCGCAGCTGCTGGAGCAGATACTCTCGTGTCTGTGAGTGAATCGTAGCATGCGTTTCTGGCTGTAGTGGCGGCAGATTTCGAGCACGATGTCGTCTGTCAAAGTCTTCTTTTTGTCTCTTCTTGATATGAGCATCTGCTTCCCGAAATTGTTTCAGATAGCTCCACTCAGGACAAAGTACCTCAGGCCTTACCGGAATACGGGACCGCAATTCCCGTCCCA
>Ga0210059_1003789_pt1 | contig 24318 bp, 12 predicted proteins | sample Ectturendosymbi2_FD_188042 | JGI IMG/M metagenome (GOLD analysis project Ga0210059, IMG submission 188042) | Ecteinascidia turbinata endosymbiont from Florida, USA - Sample 2 (SPAdes) (version 2) | ecosystem: Host-associated > Tunicates > Ascidians > Unclassified | place: Key West, Florida...
AGGTCCCCAGTTTTTTTTTTATTTCCCGTTTAAGTTCGTTTGGTTGACATATGCAGGGTTGCCAAATGCGTTTTGTAAAAATACCGGCCATTTTGTCAACAGCGCCAGATCTGAGCTGTGTCGTAATTCGTAAGCAGCACAGGAAAAACAGAGAGACAATCAGTATTGTTAAGCCACAATAATTTGCCCTATTTTGGCTGATTCGTTACATTTCGGTGTGTGTGTGACGTGTCAATCGCACCAAAGATTGCGTCAACAGCAGTATATAAACTTCATTGAAGAAACTGCCCTGACAAGATTCACTACAAGAGTCATTAAGATTTGAGAAATTCTGCGTTAGTTCCTTTCAAATTTACGGCAAATTATTTTATTTTCACAATGCCGGCTTCAGACACTGATTTTGAAAATACCGGCCTCTGCTAAATTAGCAGTAAAATACCGGCAAGACCGGTGAAATACCGGCCATCTGACAACCCTACACATATGCAGTAGGTAAGTTTCGGCCAGCAATATTTTAAACGTTAATTTAGAAACCCTCTAGCCTGCATTCAATGTTTCCCAAATGCATGATAAGCTGTGTTGTTTTTGCAGGTCGGGCAGCTAGAATTGTTTATGACGACACACACCAGGACTGTACTAGATGCTCGCAACCTGCGTGAAATTTAGTCAGACCGCGATCGTGGTGTGGAAAAATTCATTTCGAAACTAAGAAGCAGGTGCAGAAATGGGAAGATTGATCTTTCGTGCATCTCAGTGGGAGATGGAACTGGATTATATAACTGTCAGCAGATTGTTGCTTGTCCCAGTAGTAAATGTTTGTGATAGCATTAAGAATTGGTTTCAGTTAACTTATCCGGATTTGTCCTGGCTGCAATATTGCGTTCTGCTGCCTTGTGTATGACTTCTTACGTAAGTGGTTCGTAACTACAGTTTTAACTCTACCCACACATGTCCTGCAACCTCAGAATTTTGAACGGATTTCTGTAGTGATTCAGAAGCAATTTTTCGCGTATTTCAGCTCTTTTCCCAAGAGGTCAAATATTTCTATCAGAAAAACACTTGAAAGAATTCGCAAATCACATTCATTTAGTGAAAATGATTTAAAACATGAAATAACTTTGGCAAAGAATTTGCTTCGGAGGGCGTCGAAGCTGCCTATATCGCTCGAACAATTTTTACCTTTTATAGCTACTAAAAAATCTGCGTTTGTTTGTTACTGGTAGCTGTAACTCTTCCCGTCACCAGTGCTTCATGCGAGAGAAGTTTTTCAAAAACGAAATTACTGAAAAAATTTTCCAGAAATTCCATGACCAGCGAAAGATTGGGTAACGTTGATCTACTTTCAGTTGAAAGAATACGAGTTGAAAAATAGATTTAGATGATTTCGTTGATGAATTTGACAGTCGACAAGACAATCGAAGAATCAGGTTACGTTGTGTTGATAATGATATCACATTCTAACGTAGCCTGTGCAGGGATCTGTGTGAGAATTATGTTGCTTATTGTCTATTTATCTGAATCTTTTTTGGTTTAGAGTTAGTGCGTGTTTCGCGTATGACATGACAGTCATAAATCAACGCAGTGTTCAAAAGTCAGGTTTTGAGGATCAGTCAGAGGAAAATTCAGTGTGAATAATAAAATGAACGACTTTGTTGGGAATATTCTGCAAAATAAGTTTTACGCCTGCGGTTACATCTTGCTATCACGTACACGCCGATGCACACCTGTCTGCGGCGCTGCTATGCTACTTAGGTAAATCTGGTGCCGAAACCTCGATGCTGTTAACTGCATCGAATAATCCTCACCCTATCCACGCTGCACACTCGTAATAGTAGTTGCATAACATTGTTGTGGTTACACCACAATCACAAAATATCCATAAGATACCACAAAAACGGTTTAGTCAGTAGTCACCAAACCACTGCAAGATGGTTTATTTTTATGTGCTTTGTATTAAGAATATTTTGATGAAACTAGTTGGCTATCAACAGCCTACTAGTCTCTGTGTCATGATGGAATTCGTGGTTGGAGCCATTTTGCTTTCATGTTAATTTTGTTCACTTTCTCAAGCTGCTTTCGTTCATGTGAGGGCCGGCACAACTGTGTACGGAAAATGGTATTTCGATTTACATGTACAGTGCTGTGGAAGTTGCATGGTTAGCACAAAATTTTCGACATAGCAGTACACGTGTGCGATTGCATCTACAGTGGCGTTTAGGTGTCTCTAGTGAATAATAACGCTAGTTCATCTTTAATGATATTCACAAAGCCTATGTTGGGTTTGATAGGGTTAATCATAGCAACTTAATCTTCAAAACAATGAAAAATCACCATGCACGACAGACATTTATGTTGCCCCCCCTACTTTTTGCCTGGTCCTGCAGTGGCCCTCCCACTTTTTTCATTCTACAATCGCCACTGACCAGATTCACTCTACTATTGCTGCTACGAATTCAACATTATATCTGGCGAATCACCGCGCCACCAAGTTTTGGTTATAACACAAACTTCACAAACGTGATAGGGATTTGGTGCTCTCTTCTATATTAAAGGAACGCGTACAAAAACTCACCAGCACATTACCAAAAAAATGTTACTTGCGACTTCTTTAGCCTCTTACTCGGCGTTACTGGGTGGGTGCGAGGTTCACGCTTGGTGCTGCCATTCACTTGCCACCAGTGCAGCATTCACTGCGTGGCCCACGGCGCAAGCAAATGGAGATGGGCGCCGCTGGCCACTCGTGAAGAGCACAAAAAGCGAGCATCAATGAAACTGAACTGAGCAAATCACCAAAGAAAGGCTTCGGCTCGTTGAGGACTTTTCCGATCAGCTGTTAACACGTCACTGCGGAACAAATCACGCAGTTTCCATAAAAACTGGATCAAAGTTAAGAGATCCATTCAAGTCATTCCATTTACTTTTTTTCTGAATGAGTTCTCACCGGTAAGTAGTTCATGTAACACTCCTTCGCAACTGCAGTGTACCTACACTAAGATATGTGCAATAAAATATTTCCGTAAAATCATCGCTTTTGTATCGCTAAATGTTTAAGAGCGTGAAATTCAAAGGAAAACCACACTTGTACCCAATTGCGCTTTGATCTGGCCCTGTATATTATACACCTACAAGCTAGAAAACTAGAAAGTATCATTAATTCTATAGCCGCCCATTTTCGCAACCAGCCAATGCGCCCGCGTGCAGTATGCGCGGGCAACAAACACTCAAGCATATGATGCTGTGTGGTTTAGATGCGTACCTGAAGTTTGACATTGTCATCTTGGACTTCTTGGCGCACTTTGAAGGCTTTTTCCAGATCTGCCACTACTTCGTTTAACTTCTCTTCCAAAGATGCATTTTTGCACTGAAGAGCAGCCACTGCGTGCGAAGAACGGGAACGTTCAGCAATGAGGAGTTAGCGACACGCTGGCGAAAAAAATCTCACGCAGATAACTAGCGACCTGGAGTGATAACAAAACATCACAACCAATCAATAACATGCTATATTTAAATAATTTCGCAAACGAAGCCGCGCACCTTCTCACAGGCAGTCGACAAGCTAACTTCTAAGTTACCTGTCGGTTAAATAATTTTGGGCGCGAAGCAGAAGCTCAGTCGCACTTGCGGTCTGAATCAAATGTTTTTATCCATTTCACTCAAAACCAGCTCAATTTCATAAACGCTGTGTGAGCGCTCGTCAACAATTTTATGAACTGCAAGTCGAGTTGGATACACATCAAATGCCGATAATCTCAAAGAGAACACTGTCGCGACGCCATAATACGCTTAAAAACGATTCAGAAGCTGACACTAAAACTTTTAAAGCGTTTACATAATAAAGAAGCAACTGTGAGGACGTCACCTACCTTCAAAACTAATTTCGTTGGTTTGAACAGATCTTTTTTGATTGAGAATATCTTGCTTAACACTTGCAAGTTGCCTGAAATAGTGCACGATGAAGGTTCAAAACAGCTTTAAAAAAATAAATCACACATACGCCCCAAATATCCACAAAAAGGGTTTTCAAAACCAGTGCTCCTTTTGCATTGATAAACAAAACGAAGTCTTAGGTAAAACTGCTGAAATACTTCCGCAGCATTACAATGAGTCATTGAATGGAAACACTAAGCCGTCAATGTCCTAACGCGAAGTTCACCAACCATGTTATTGCGTTTTTATACGTCATCAGCTACAAAGCAATTTTAGTTTACACACCATACAGCAATGATGTGAGGAAATGCAACATGGTTTATGACGTTCCACTATCTTCAGTATATCGGTAAGCGACTTTCATTTCTCGTCAAAAGGAAAGGTAAATCGCAACACTGGGTCAATGCTAAAAGATTATCTCAACATACTGAGACGTCACCTCAGTTTTCAGTTGGCAGAGTGTGGGTAAACGGTTATAACCTGAGTGAAATCAAAAGTAGACATTAACGTTCACTACAAAGAAAATATTTTCAACGTATCAAAGACAACGCTAACGATGATTAGAATTTTTTCTTATTCTAGACGCGTTCGAAACGTTTGGATGAATGCAACAGAAAAAACTTATATAGCTAAAAAACACTCCTTGTTTAAAAGAAAACTTCTCGACAGCAACCAGATTAATAAATAGGCATAAAATCGCTCACCTGCGCAACGCCGCATTTTCACTTTGCAAAGCAGCAAGTTGATCTGGTTCCTGGTTTGACGTCGTGGCACTAACGACCTCATCAGGCGACGAACTTAGCGCCTGGAGAAGGTTGTTAAACGCTTTCTCGACAGCGCCACCACTGACCAGGTTATACGGTTGTATTGCTTGGTGAAGATGGATGAGCGGTTTGTGCAGTGAACGAACCTGAAACAAAGGAGTGTTATGTCATGGCGGATGACGAAGAAGAAGGTGTAGAAAAAAAATTTAGATACCATAGTGACGCTATTTTCTTCGTCTTCTTTTCTTTTCAGGGTGTCGTCCAGTTCAGGTTTATCTTAAAACAACAAGAATTGCAAGTCGACGAGGATGCTAGTTTTGAGTTTCCCGCGCGCTGTCATTAGCAAAACAGCTTAGCTCTAGAACGCACAGCAGAAGCGATCTATTTGTACCTTCGCCAGGTATCCGTGGAGGTGACACGTTGTACTCTTGCAAAAGCTCAATAACGCTGCACTGAGAAGAGGAAATCTAAACAAGAAGAAAAAATATGGGACCAGGGAAATGAGGGTGGTCGAAAGTTTCAAACGAACGTTTTACCGATGACGCTTTCTTCGACTGCAAAGGTCCTTTCTTTACTGGCGTCGTCATTATGGGGGTGGAAGAGGGGATGTTTTCCTTGAATGTGGTTGTCGTTCCTGAAAAGGTAAACAATCGCAAAACAGTCAACAAAAAAACAACCGAACATCAATACGTTGCAAACGAACTTTCTAGACGGCACAGAATAAAAGTACCGTGCGGGTAGGAAAGTCAGTTACAAGCTCCAGGTTTGCTGCAAGCTTTCTAGAAATCAGCCGATTGGGTCCAGCTTTCGTGACTTTGCTACGATTAAAACTTGCACATATCTGTGTTCAAGTTGCTAATTTCCACAAAGGCGGCGCAGTCGAATTCATCAGCAAATATTTGACAGGAAATCGACTTCACGTAACTCTACGCATCCTCAGTACAGTAATCTACAAGCAAGCGCGCACGGGTGTCCAAATCTGAATGAACAAAAATCAATGAGCATCGACAAAGGGGTACAAGAGAGTTCACACGAGGGAGGATCATTCTTGATAAGCTATTTATCTTCACAGATATCCAAAGTGCCATGAACTACGTAGGTTTTTCTACATAAATAATAATGCAAGATTCATAGATAGATGATTTCTTTGTTGCCATGGAACATTGAAAATGGCATTATCAGGCCGCGATAAGGCCGTATTGATCGTTGTCATCCCTATTACCTGCTTTGTTCCAAGTACCTCGATGCGCTGACCATCTCGTGGAAAATTTTTTATTGATTGACCAACATACTGTTGATTGCATATCATACAAGTCGTCACATAAATACCATAGTTTGCACATGCTCGGTTGTGGTTCAGCGAAGAAGTTTTATTTTTTGTCAGAATTTGTGGAACAGTCGGGATCATGGATTTGTTGTCTTTTCCATAGAAACAACGAAGTACACAGTGCTTGCAAGGTCCTGAAAAACGTTAGGTTTGTATTTTTGTCTTATTTAAAGCAAGTCGCTTGTAGTTGACTAGTTTTTGTCCAATTTTGATGGGTCCATTGTAGGTAATCATTGTCTTTGTATTTAAGCTTTTTTCTTTCTTTGACAAACTGTGCAGAGTTAGCAGGTGGGGTAATGATGTAACCGAAACCTGTGGGTCATCTTTCTTGTCACATTTTGGTGAGCGCAGTCTTTCTTCCCGATTTCATGCTGCTGCTATCATGTCATTTGTTATGTCTAAAGCAGTGGATCCCTAACTTTTTCTGGTTGCGTACCATTTGTGGGTCCCGTACTGTCAACACGTACCACCTTGATCCAGGAAAAGTCAATGTGCCAAACATCATTCGATCAAAGGTTTGGAAAACCATAATTGACACAAATGCAACATGAAGAAAATGGCTGTGAGAAAGTATTACGGCCATTTTTAGAAACCAAGAAGGGAAGTAGGTTACACAAAAATTCAGGAATTTCTTAACAAAACCCGACAGGTAAAAATTATAGCTGTGAATATATTTTTCGTGAAGAAAAACAGAAAGTAGGTCTATTCGTGTACCACTTTGAAGGCCTTCGCGTACCACTACTGGTACGCGTACCACAGTTTGGGAACCACTGGTCTAAAGGATAGTTTGAACGGATCGCTTTTTCTTTACGTCGGCTTAGGTTCGTGAGGTAATCTTTCCTTTAGTTGAATGACCTCAATCTTATTGCCTCTCCGAATAAGACGTTGATGAACCGTCTTCCTTCCACTCTGAGTTTCACTAAAAATCATCTTCAGTAGTTACGCAATGACTAACCTCGAAGAATCCCACTTCGCCATCTGGTCAGCTGTGCAGGTTTGACGAAACATTAGTTTCAAGCTACTGTGGGCAAATGCACAAGTTTGCGCCTGTCGAATCCATTCATTAGATGTTTCTGATGCGGTTATCGAAATTATGTCAACGATGAATCTACGGAAAAGTTCGGCCCAGGGACGTAACGAGGGGGGCGCAATTTCCCAGGCGCCGAATGACTGCGGGGGGCGTAGAAAAGTCCCACCAATGTCACAAGTACTTTCTACAATACAGTATATTTGCTTCCCGAAAGTCCTCAGGTTCGGCGCCAAACTTGCTTCTTGCCCCGGGCGCCATCTAATCTCGTTACGCACCTGGTTCGGTCTCACTTCGCACACCAGCAATCGGCTACAGGATGCAATGCAGTGACTTTGCCAATCGAGTGATTATCACCGGTTACAATTCCGTTTTTTTGGGGTTATACAATTGGTTGCCATATTGGATGGCAACGTTGTCAAGGCAAGTTTTCTTCAGTTCAACAATGACTTTGCGGGCCTTGGTGCTGAAGATGGAACACTTCTCAAATACGCATTCAAGAACTTTAGTCAGTGTTTCTGCAAGCTTGGGTAAAGTGCTTTCACATCTGACACTACAATGTGAAACAAGGATCTTTGCTTCTCAGTTTCTAGGTTTTTAGCAGGCGGCATTGACGGCTATCTTGACAAAACTCGTCTGCGCCGTTTTCACAAGTTTGCGCTAATAGGTTTCAGGATAAATTCTTAAAATGCAGTAATACCTGAGGTGCTGATTTTCCCAGCAGGTTGCAACACGCGCGCCAGTGTGTCTTTGATAACGTTCAATAAACTCTCCGTGGTTAGCTTGCGTGTCTTGAAAAGCAGGCAATAAGCCGGTGTATTGCATCGTAAAAATTTTGCTGATGCACCGTTGACCTTGCGATACGAGTTGTCCTATTTCATTCCAGTTGTGTGTAGCAGCAGTTCATCACTGACGGCACCAATAGTGTGGAGTTCAACGACCAGATCGTAACAATCTTTACAGATGCTGTCACGGTAAACGTCGCATGTATATACTACCACATCCATGTTTTTCAACTGGTGCAGTTCTTTGATCATTACAACGCCATGATCTTAATTATGAATAACAAATTACCCGTCCTTACCCACTTGGCAAATCACATTTTTCCCCTCTTCTGGTAGTTTGTCCAATTTGCCTAAGCTATATCGTTGTTCTTTCGGTAAGCTTTCGTTGTTCGTTATTTATCCGTGTCCACGTATGCAGTGGTTTCATCAACAACTAACTAGATCCCTATTAGGCCCAAAGCAATGTTTCTCAAACTTTACGAACATCCGCATACTCTAAACCAGTGATTCTCAACGTGATCCAGGTGTGCCACCAGTGGTCCACACATCCTTGATGAAACGTTCACTGACCTATGTACAATACAGTTTCCACTAGCTGTACATGAGGTGTCAGCATAGCAAAGTGGTCCATCGGTGATATTTTTTTCTAAAGATGGTCCACGGGCCAAAAGGGTTGTAACCACTGCTCTAAGCAATGAATAAAACAATAGACAGCACACACATGAACGAATTATACAAGTCTTTTTTTATTCACGTTAACGTCAATGCACGTGCAAAGTTTTAGCAGAAAATTCCGTGGGCAGTGGTCTATCATATCGTGAAGGTAGTACTGGAATTACTAAGTTAGGCCTAGAGGCAAAGTTGATGTAATTGGACCCAAAAAAACACCCCATTTTTTTTAAAAGCCCGCAAAAAAAGCACAAAACCCACTCTTTAATTTTCCTTTGAAAAATATACTATGAATTAAAATACAGTTAACTGTACAGCACAGCTGTACAGTTAACTGTAAAAATTTTTTAAATCAAACAAAACGAACAGCAATGAAATTTGAAGGACTTGAAAAAAACGAAGAATAATTTGAACAGTTCGAGCAAATTCTACTAGTTATCTTCTTGAGCTCTGTAAAATCGGTATATTTTAACCAATTTTTCTGCCTTCTCTGCATCCAAACTGTTTCTGATGTTGGACCATACCAAACCATATGTTGAAAAAATACACTCTATAGATGCTGAACTAGCAGGGCATGCACATAAACTTGACGTGAAACTGCCCAGGTGGTGTGGGAGTGGCTTTCCTCTGTTTGCTGTGCGCATGCTTGCCAAGCCTTACCACTGAGTGAACTGAACAACAATACTTTGCGAAAACAAAGATGGGGTACATTTCTTCACCCTCAATTTTGAATGCCAAAACAGGTCGTATAACACGTTGTTATTGTATAATTCGGAAAATGGTGATATTGCATGATGCAATAAAAACAATTCAGAATGGAGTTTTTGTGTTCTTCTTGAAAAAAGGACAAAAACCTGTTTCTTTTTGAAAAATAACAGATCGGTTGTTTTTTTTTAAAAACGGGTTTTTCTGAATCCTGCCTGGAGGTGCATGCTGTTGTGGTGCGATAAAGCGTAATAATGGCCTAAATGGGCGGATAAATACTAGCGGATTTTGGTTTACATACCACCCAAAAGACATTCATAGACCCCTAAAGGTTTGACGGACCACAGGTTAAGAACCCCTGGTCTGGAGTTTTTCTTGGCAACACATAAGTCTACATCATTCCGTTCTCCAAGCACTGCACGCTATTCTGCTCTTCTGACGTGCTGGTGGGCATTGAGCAAATCCGCGTACTCTACCAACCTCCTCCAATTAGGTGTTGGTGCAAATCTTAATCCTTTGCACAAGACAGCTTTGTCGCGATTATCTAGTTCAATCGACGATTTATTCAAAACCCTTTTTTGAGCTTCTGTCAACACAGCTTGCATTTTGCGGATTCTTAGACGTTTTCTGTAACGTTCAGCAATGTTTTTTTAAGGTTTCACCTTGCTGAGCTCAAAGACATTTTGAGAGACTATAACAATTCTATCTGAATACCGAGGTGGTCTTAAAGCAAGGTTTTAGTTTATTTTGATTGTGGTCGTAAAGCGAATTTATACTGTAATTGAGAAACCGTTCCGATCTCTGACAACATTAAAAAAAAACACTGGCGTCGAGTATCTCTAGCATTTTTCCGACGTCTCTTTTCAACGGCGTGAATAGATAAGCCCTGTCGTTTAATATAACGGGGCTGTTTATTGCGTATCCAGTCGACGTTTTTTAAAATCTTAACTTGGTCTTGTTGACGTTGTCTGAAAATGGCACACCTTGCGCTTTTGTTCAAGCATTTGCACGCTTTTTTTAGCAATCTCTTTCAGTTTAGGTAAATTGTCACGTTGATTCGTTTTTTGCTCGATCAACAAGTCAAAGTCAACGTATTTCCGCCGATTAGATGAGAGTAAGGTGTTTTCTCTCTTGCACCGCCTGAGGAATACAAGTTTTGCTCTGGCTTCAGCACATTTCACGAAAACCGAGCTAATCAGGATTATCTATCAGGGGCAAACGATAATTAACACCTCCAGGCTTGTTGCAAGCTTTTCATTTCCTTTTAGCCTTGAGCTTGCTTGTTTCCTTTGCCCTTGTTTTAGTCGTTCAACATTTCACTCGTAAGACTAAGCATTACCTGCAGTTTTCATGGCTGAGGATGCGCATGGTCACATGAAATCGATTTCCTGTTAAAGCAATTTGCTGATAGGTTCGACTGCACCGCCTTTGTGGAGACAGTACTTGCGGCAAGGAAGCAATAAGTTTACATTTTGGGTGTAATTTCACCATGCCTTATGTCACTACTTGCCTTGAAATGATTTTTTTCGCTTTCCTTGATTCTTATGAACCTGGGCAGGTTTGCACTTCAAAGATCCTTGTCGTTTTCCACCGTAGTTCCAAGCTTTTTTCACATTTACTGCAAAAGAATGAATTGAAACACACTCACTGCTGTACCTAGGTAGAGCTGATTACGTGAAAGCAAAAACAAGTCGAAGAATGAACGGTGCACAATACTTTAGTTTGCAGCACAATACATTACTGACATTTGGGACCTTTGGACGAATCCGTTTCAGCAGCGTTGACACATTTTTGTTTCACATTATTGACTGCTCGGTTGGGATACTCTGTATATACAAAAATATAGTTAGACTGGGTAAGGAAGTTGCAAATAAGACAAAACATATAAAAAAATCTGACCGTTGTTGTAGGGTTGTTCTAGCAAGTTCTTTAGCAGGCTGGTGCACCTGTCGAGTCCATTTGTAATGCTTGCAACCTGAAATGTGATAGAGGCAGAATTTTAAAAATCTTTCAGGATAATCTCCTGAAACCTAACGACACACTATGAGCTTATCTGATGGGGTCTTAAGACTCAATTGTACTTGCTAAATTGCTTTTGCAGCAGAATTTACGTTTCATTTTCATAACCTAAATTTGCACAAATAGTGATGATGTGAGTTTCTGCAGGTACAATGTGCAATTAAAAATACATACACGATGTTAATAATAACATAAATCTGCATCAGGGGTCTCCAAACTTTTTTGTCAGAGGGCCACATATGCTATTACTCAACAGTCCAAGGGCCAGACATCTTACATAATGTGATTCTTTCGGGATATGTTACATTCTACCAAATAAGTCAACAAATTTTTCTTAATTATGTTATCTTTTCATTATTACTATAGCAAAACGTCTCCGCAGGCCTAGTTTGGAGACCCCTGATCTACATTAAAGTTACCAACTTTGCATCATATGCTACACATACTGTACTTCTTTCTTGTGTTGCCAATGAACACACATGGAGACTTTAGTTGCAAATTTAAATATTGAAAAAAGGGGATGCTTGTTAATGAGAAGCAGCTTGTATTTTGGTGCCAAAATTAATTCAAAAAACTTGAAGCTAAAAACATAATCCAGACTGAACTCAATGCAGAGCACAACCAGGCAATACAGTAAAAAGGTTAAAATTCCTTTCATTTATGCTCCGTTTCTGTACTTGTTTGGGAGTGACGCACCCATCTCCGCTTACTTGCGCCAGGCCCACGCAGCTATTTTCGTAGTACTGCATTGATGGCTAGTCAAGGTCACATAGCGTGTGAACCATTTCCTTGCACCCGCCCATTATTGCAGAGTACGGGCCTGGACAAGCCAAAAGTACTGTTTCTGAAGTCTTCAGTATGACCCAAGGAATTGAACCAAGTCTACCAGCTTCAGTAGTACATGCTCAGCCACTTTTACTACTTAGCCGGTAAGGTAAAATTCCTTACACAAAAAAGATAAATGAACTGCTTTGTGACTATTTCAGATCAAGATCAATTTTAAAATATATGAAAAGCTGTAACTGAACCCAGATTAACTACATCAGTCAAACCAAGTATTTTCACTAACATAACACAACTTCTCACATTTTCTTTAGTTTACTAAAAAAACACATTAGAAGTTGAATAGCAACTGAATACACGTACCTCACTAGTTGTCATTGCAAAGATGCAGATAGATAACAAGCTTCAAGCTTATGCAGAAATTCTACATTCCTCTAGATCCTTAAAAACAAACACTCAAAAGCATCTGTTGCACATTCAATGTAAATGCAACATAGAAACTCAGTATACATACCAAGTGGAACCACAACATTTTTCAGGAATTTATAGTGTTACATTTTTGGTGAATGCAAAGCATCAAAATTTTGCCGTCATATTTTAGAAGCAACACACTGAGCTTGACTTCACATAAAAACTGACAATTGCCATCTGTTTTCAGACTATACAGCCAGTAATCACACAATTTAACAGAAACAGTGATGTGTGAACCTTACATCAATACGATTAAGTCCACCATACACAAAAAACAGCTGGCAGGTACTCAACATGACTATCACCATAAAGTCAAAACAAATTTTTTAGACAATGTCATGAATGCAACTTTCTTACAAAAAAACAAACAAAATATAAACAATTTCATACTGTAATTGAAGCATTTTCCAATTTCCAAGGGTGACAGTAATTAACTGAAATTTTTTCATGTACAATAAACTGAAATTACGTAGAATGTAGCTCATCAACAAATCATGAGATCATTCTTTAACCACCAAGCATGAAATAGTATTGCTGTTTCCATGCGAATGGATATCAGCTAATTATAATTGCAAGGCTACCAGTCAAACAATTGGATTGTGTACTCTTATACAACCTGCCCAGGCAGTGAAATGCTTAAAGTTAAATTTCACCTGAAGACTGGCTTTCACTTAGTACAAATTGTAGGCCATTCAACAATATCAAAAAAGTGGTCTATCTAGAGCAGTGGTTTTCAGCCCGGGGGTCTTAAACCCCAGAGTGGTCATGAATCATTTTTGGAGGGGTCACCAATAGATATTATATGTGCACAGCTGTATCATATTTGCTTTATTTGAGTTTTAGATGGGGATTGTTGGGTTAGAGTGAATTGCTGTAATGGGCCATAGTACAAAAAAAGTTTACCAGAGTATTCTACACTACATTCCTAAACAACATTGTTACTCCCAAAAATTAATTAAAAACTTTAAAACTGTAATTTTTAATTGGACAAATCCAACTTGTGTGACTTGACATAAGACATGTGCAACCCTAGTATGAACTGTTGAAAACAGTTCTGAATCACATAAAGCAAACATTGAAACCTGCTTAATTGCAACAACAAAAAGACAACAACACATCTGAGCTGAAACAATTAACAACAACAAATTTTGTTGTTGTCACTGGTTAGCAGTTTCACATGCATCAATCCAGTCACTGTAAACATCAATTGGCTCTGATAAATAGTTAATAGTAGTCTGGTATTCTTCCATGCATACTGTACATGACACCATGGCAGTATTTCGATCTCTGTCCATTTTTACTTCACAAGATTTTTCATGATTGCAGAAAGGACAAGCAAACAAAGTTTCCAATGGTTCAGTAAGCTTCTTTTTTGGTGGAGGCTTCCTCTTTGATCGGCGCCTTCCCATGATAACTTTTGCAGGTTAAAGAGTATAAGATCAACTGGAACAAGTTGTGTTTCAGATAACAGGTGCTACAAGACATAAAACTGACCTGTCAAAACACACACACAGAATCACATGAAAAATGCCTACATTTGAAAAAGTTTTTTCCCTAAGGTTTTGACTTTAAGGTACATTTAAACAAATAAATGATGTAGAGGTATCCACAAGCCATAATAGAACTTAGCATTATGGTGTGTAAATGTTTCATATTTTGCATAATACTTTTACTGAATACAATAATCTAATTTGTGAAACACTGACATAGCAGCTAATTTAATTTCAGTTAACAAGTAATTTATTTCCACTTTTTCTTGTGAATATTCACATAATTCTATTGCTCAATAGTTCAAAATCCATCCTATTTGGTTCTGTTTTCCAAATGCACTTCATTGAGTTACACTTCCACTTTTCACACAATGTCCACCAATGTCCAACACAGTTGCTTACTGTGCAAAAAATTATGTCACTGCACATTGAATGACATATTAATGAGGGCTGCACATGGAATGACTTACTTTGATCTTAGCAACAAAAAAAACTAAATTTAGTTTAAGCTAATAGCTTGTACTGAAAGTGTTGGAATCCTCACTGCAATGACATATAACGACTGTTTGGCACCTTTAACCAATCTGCAAGTGTGATTTCACAGGCAAGTTCAGTGCCAGTGGAACAAGGGTAGAAATCTGAAAACTGGTAAAAAGCATTGAGCCAATGTGTCAGTGGACATATGGAAATCTTCCAGCATGCAATACAGAAATGATAAAGTGGTACCGAGGACCACCTGCACCAAAAAGATCAAATTTAAGGTTTTCAAAGTAAGGACAACTCGTCAGTATGTAGGGTACTTACAACTAAGGTGGGCCTCACAAACTCTTTGGCTGGGCCCAGGTTGGACATAGCTGTATTAGTCTGTAATCTAATTAACAATAAGACTAAATAGGAGCAACAAAATATTTTTAACCAATAACTGTCAAAGCATTAAAAATGTCAGTGAAAACCAAAAATTGTAGATAATGCTCAAAAAAAGTATAGTACCAACCCTGGATGGAAAAGAAACCAACAAATTCTGAACATGTGCAATGCACAACTACAACTTTCTGATATACACTTCAGGGCATAAATCTGGTTTTTGGAGCGCACTATCATGGAATGATGCTCAACCAGCTAGGTTGCCACAACAAGAAATAAAAGTAATGGGTTCAAGTTCAGTTTTATCATACTCCCTTTAGCCAGATTAGAAACTGTGGCAGTTGTCAACAAGGTATCATATATGACATGGCTATGTTAAGGCCAATCTACACTGAGGACATGCTAGGAGTTGCCAGGCGTAATCCTTTGTTTGTTTTGTTGAATCGGGTAATTCCGCGCTCGTGCACGACAACTCCTGGGCACAATAAAACAAAGAATCGTGCGCGGCTACTCTTGGCAACTTCTCAGTGTAGATTGGTGTTTAGGCATGACCCAGTTGATAAGTTCCAAGCACATGAACAAGCTAGCATGTAGTATTTGCATTCTCAAAAACCCTTATGGCATGAAATGACACTTTTATGTGTGAAAAAACGGAGAGTTAACACTTTCAATGATGTGTGTCAAGGTGATTGCTGTATTGCAAGCAGATTGACATTAAAGTTTTAAAAAATTATGCATGTGCTCACCATGGAATCCAGAATATCCCTTTGGAATATCTACAGAGTAAGAGCAGCAACCATCCTTGCTTGCTTGTGTCATGTGACTGTTGAATTAAATACTGCCTTGATGCCAAGTCAATGGCAGCACTGTGTGTGAATCCTTTCTTTTGCATCTACCGATTAACACCAAACACAAGGCTGGATGAACAAACCACAATTACTGTTTTTTCAAGTCTTTGGTATGATCAGACTAAGAATTGAAACTAGCCTACCAGCTTTACTAGCACTTGCTAAATTTTTGTATCATATAATTACCTTATTTTTCAGACTATAAGGCAATAAGGCACACTCAAAATCCTGTAATTTTCTCAAAAATCGAAAGTGCACCCTGCAATGCGGTGCACCTAATGTATGGATCTGGTTGTGCTTTCTCATCTACAACCAATTACTTGTGGTAAAAGGCGCTATTCATTTAATTGCTAGTTACGAAAATTTTTTATAAACAGACCATCGTCTTATGTAATAAACCAACAACAATTGCAATGAGCAGCGTCCGACAGTAGCTAGCACATACTGTACCACAGATCGTATTACTCCACAGGGCTCCTATCCTGGCTACATTGACGCACACTGAAGCAAACACGCGCACACAACTTTTCTTTATTCTACACTTTGTTGTTAAAAAGAATTTATGAAAATTACTATACACCAGATTTTAAGTAACATTGATGCACTTTGCATGAATAAAGCCAGCATCACAAATACGCACAAAGATATGCATTTTATAACAAATAACCTTCCTGCATGCTTATGAGCGCAACATATTACTTTCATGCATATGAAAAAGACATTTTAGTACACAAGAACAATAATAAAACTTTTCTTCAGTGCATAGCAAATAACTTTTTTAGACACACATGTATGTGCATAATGTTTTATTTTCGTACATATACAAGATAATTATCATGCACAGATAAAAATATTGTAGCTTTTGTTTAATCTTACGAAAAACAAATTCTCCAATAGCAAGTTATCAATAGGTATAGGATATGGCATTACTAAAAAAGAATAAACTGAAAAACACAAATGAAGTAATGTAAGGTTTACTTAATCATGCATTTTTGTGACTTAAACCATGCCATAAAGAAATGCAATAAAAGGAACAAAACACCAAACAACAAAATTAATTGCACGCTAATTAAAAGGAAAATGAGGAAAAAAACAAGACTTAAAAATTTTTACAAATTAGTGTGAGCTATACATTTGAGGACTGGTCGGTGGCGTCAGTACCACCAGTGTAGGGTTGTACCACCAGCGTAGGGATGTACCACCAGCGTAGGGATGATTTAGAAGGTTACTGTTTGTACCTCCAGCATAGGGAGTTGATTTACAAAGCAACTGTTTGTACCTTCAGCATGGGGATGCCTTCAGAAAGCAACTGTTTGTACCTCCAGCATAGGGGTTGATTTAGAAAGCAACTGTTTGTACCTCCAGCATAGGGATGGCTATAGAAAGCAACTGTTTGTACCTCCAGCATAGGGAGTTGATTCAGAAAGCAACTGTTTGTACCTCCAGCGTAGGGATGCCTTCAGAAAGCAACTGTTTGTGCACTGGTGGCACATCCCTATGCCGTTGACCCTTACTCATACATTTGAGACTGAGAAATGGTTGGCAAAAAGCTTATAAGTCAAGTACTCAACTGGGCAGATTACCAAGGCCCAAGGGGCAATACTGTCACTCTCATTTCCAATAAGTTGTACCAAAAACTGTTTGGTAAAAAAATTGCATACAGTGTCTGTCACGTGGAATATCTGTCACTACAATATCTGACACGTGGAATCATTGATCAAGAAAAAAAACAAAATTGCATAGGAACTTAATCCTACTTCAGTTTTTAGTCAAAGTTGATCAAAGCACCATGGTTTACCAATTTTACATGACAATTGTATTGATTGTGTATAGTAGCGTTAAAGAATTCATGTCATAGCTGACTTAAGCTTTGTGTAAAAATTGGTGATTATAAAATACAAAATTGTATTTTACCACTTGTAATTACTAACCATAAATAAAAGTGTAGGAACAAGGCAGAATGTTTTTCACAGCAGCTGCTGCCACATCAGCTTGCTGTATCCTACCTAATGATAGCCTACTGCTAATGGCATCAGCTTAATTTCATGCCCGATCACATAAATGCTTTTCTGACAACAATGTGCTAGAAATAAAACTTATCCTTAGCTACAGTGTCAGCCATTGCCTAATATGAGATTCATAATTTTTTCATAATTTTGTAATTAATAAATTTAAGGCAGTGGCTACAGAACTGCCCGTGCAACTTAAATCTGAAATCTGATTCGACCACATCCTGCAAGGTGACAGTAACGCATGAGGAAAATGCAGTAGGCTTGGTAGAAACATAGTAAACGCAAAAGGTAAACCTAAAACCTAACCCTAACTGTAGTCTTAACCCTAATGCTAACCTAACGCTAACCTAACACTTAGCTCACCTTTAAACCAAAGAGTTTGGAAAGCTTTGAAAAAAGTAGAGAAAAACTAGTCCCACGAATTGAAACATGCAACCAGTCATTACTATGAAAACGTAAGGTGCCAAAGTGAGAGGTGAACCAAAAACCATTGTCACAACAGACCTAGTATCTGCTACGCTACCGGGATAATGCCATTTGGGTGACAACTGACTGCTTTATTTTAATCTAACCGTGTCATTCAAGGCGGTACAGTGGAATAAGTTTTGAAATAAGATCCATGAGTGGTTCCAAAGCCTCTTCCAAAATTTAAACTCACTGTGTGAATATTCCCAAATGACATACATACAACTGAACATGATATTATGATAAATGCCTTGAAGTTCAAATGTTTGCTCTTAAGCATTTCAATTTCAAACTTTTCTTTACCTTAATTTAATACTGTATCACTGCTCTTTAGCAACAACAGCATTCATTCTGGATATTCAATTGCGATGATTAAACACGTATTCATGACAGTTCAATCACAAATATATGCAGAGCCTTAAAACATTTTTAACAAAAACATTGAGCAGTGACTGAGTGAGCACCTAGTTAAAAATCCATCTTTTCAAAAACTCAGAATCTAACCTGTGAAAATCTAAAAGCTTTTTGACCTTAAGTTAATGTCATCAAGTACAGTTGACTACAGTAAATAAAGCCAACTTCAACTTAAAGAATTGTTACAATTTAAAGAATTGTTACTTGTTGTTACACTAAAGAATCAATTGTTAAGTGCAACTTCCTTGTCAATTCAATCATGAAGACAGATTTTTATTTGCCAGCTCACATCTGAAATCAATTGTTCAGAACATAGGCCAGACAAATAAATTTTATGGATGATCATGATCCGCATGATGTTTTAGAAATAAAATATGGGGCATTAAAATTGAGTAAATGTTTATAAATGTACCCAACCCCAGGCCTATAACGAACCTCACTGAAGATAACGAAAGTTTTGCTGACAATAACTCACACGTAAATCGGAGACAAGTTACCAATGATTTTTTCTCTGCACCTCGGCATCCCACATACTAGCACACTACTACTGTGAAACGTGACTGCTCTTGTGTGTTTGTTTGTTGCTGACCAGCCACTGAACCACGCAAATTCAAGACGAGGACGTTGCCGTCACGTTTCAATAATTTTCACATAAATCTATCCCAGCATGTCCAGCCCAAGCAGGCAACGGAGCTGGACAAAACGCGGAGTCAGCGGAGTGAAGACAGTGGAGCTGGTTGATTTTGGGTGAAGACGGAATCTCAAGGTTTTTTTATGTGCAAAGCAGGGCGAAGATAGAGTTTCAATTTTAAGTGATGAAGTCTCGAGACTTGGTCTCTGTCTCGAGACGAGTCTCGTGACCCATTTCTGCGGGTATCTATTTCGGTCTCAAAGGCTACAGGTCCTGGTCACAGCCTATTGTCTTTAGATTTTGAATATCGCAAAGAAATGGCTTAGTAAAACTTCTATAATTCAACGAGCTTTTTGTTTGCTGTATTTGCAGGTAATAAACAATCAAAACAGGTCAGAAAATGCCAGAATATCGAAAAATTCAACTTAGAAGTGATGAAGAGATTTTTTAAGAAGCCTCGAGTCTCGGTCTTGGTCTCGAATTTCAAGTCTCGAATTTCGTTTTCGGAATTTTTGATGAAGTCTCGGTCTCAAAGTTTTAACTAGGTCTCGGTATCGAAGGTTACGGTCTCAACTACATCACTGTTTAGTCATTCGGTTTTCAATGTTCAAACAGTACTTGCATCAAATTCACTTATTGAAGAAATTTTTGGAGTTATTCGGAAGTTGGAATATGCTGTAAAATATGATGTAGCCTAGTAAGTAATCAAAACTCCATTTAACAAAGTACAAAGCATATATATTTCTGCAAAATTTAGAACTTTGTGGAGCTCAAGCTGAGTTGCAATTTGCATTTTTCAAATATGGTGAAGGTGAAGTGGTGTAGTGGACGCAGAGAAAGTGCTTCTCGATTCAGAGCGGATACTGTTGAGTTCGTCTTGGCTCCTCAACATAGAACGTCGTATGATCCCGAAATAACAACGAAAGAAGTCTTCGATAACTGAAGAAAGCGACTCAGAAGTTTACCAACGAATTTATGCCACGCTCAAACGAAACCGAACATTAAGACAACGACTAAAGATACTAACTCTCTAAAATATTGTTATGTGCGTCTATTCGATGTATTTGTACTTCGCACATTATTATGAGCCACCTTTTAATAGAACAACTTGAGACGATATAGAAACTATTACATTGAAAAATAATTTCGGATTGAAAATAGAATTGATAACGAAAACACATACAAATATCGTAATCAAATACCGATTCGAAATTTTCGTAAATTACGATTGACCACTAAATTCGCTATTGCGCTGTGTACTGTTCAAGATTTGTCACGTGATCATGGTGGTGAACCTCGCGGGAATATAAAGAGCGGAATCACTAGGTTCATCATTAGTTGATCTCGTGGGTATTCCATTATCAACACCTAAACCAATCACGGGCCTTACCGAATTGGTTTAGTGCAAGAATACCTACTGAAGGATTAGATTACCTAAAAGAGAGTTACGATTTAGTGGCTATAATGCTGCTAACAAATTGGGCCTCTCTCTCTCCTCCATGAAAGCATTAAATTCGTATTTAACCCCTGTTGTTAACCCCTGATGTTTACAGTAACTTTTGTTACGTGCTTTAATTGACGATTATTGATATAAACCCCTGTTATGATGCATATCGCAGTGCTTAACATTATACTAATAAAACCATGAGTGAATACAATTTTGTTGTGATAAACTGAGCGGTGTCGAGCGAAACCGGCGGGTCTAAGTTTCTTAATTGTTAACTTGGGCGTGCCATGGACACTTCCACTGGCCAGTGCTCTCGCGGAATTGTCCTAAATGTGTAGTGGTTCTCTTCTTTTAGAAGTGGACTGCCACAATACGCAGACAAAAAAATACTATGTCCACCTTAGAAAGCAGCCCAGCGTGCGTGACGTATGGATGACAAAAAAACACTAAAAAACAGCACCAATCTAAATCGAAGTTTTGTAATATCGACAAAGGCATTCTTGCATCCAGAAATCCAAAATTTTTTAGAAACTCGTTTAGCATCTATTACGGTAACAGCAAAAAGTTTTTGATCAGAATATGCTCCACAATTACAAAAACACCACAGCATTTGTGAAGTTTGCTGATAGCAATAAGCAGTGATAGACTAACCTGAGTCAATGACACGACTCAAGTCACGATTTTTGGTAACTCGGACTCGAGTCGAGTCATTCTGTGAAAAACGTGACTTGAGTCGAGTCACCACTTTTCTTAAAGTCACCATTTTTCTCAAAGAGTCAAGTTAAGAAAATTGGTGACTCGACTCGAGTCACAATCAATGACTCGTGACTCGAGTCAGAGTAATTTTTACAAAAACTCTGATCATCTGATGCACAAACCTAGTTCGTTTGCACACAATTAAATGAGCATTTTTGCTTCAGTGATGATCAAGATTGGCGAAAATTTTCTGTTTTGACTGTCTAGTCATGTCATACTAGATGCTACATTAGGATCAAGTGTCCCCCAACTTGCCCAGAGGTGGACCTGAGACTTTGTCTTCACTGATGGGTCAGCAGGGCACAATACATTGACACCTTATTGTGGTTCACTGTAGTGCATTTGCATATCGTTATCATGGCTGTGGGCCTCATACTGTTAGTTTGAGTCTTTTCCAGATACCAGCAAAATGATTTGATTCAAATCCAATCCAAAAATTATATTGCAAAATATAATGCAAAAATGAAAAGCGAATCTTGTTTAAATATAAATTCCCGCCACTGTTATTAGCATAAACCCATGTGGCGACGTGATTACACTATATATTACATTTAATTCTTACCAGGAATAGAAGAGTGAACCTAGTCAAATGGGTAATATCCAGGGTCATCGCCAACGGGGGGGGCAGTGGTGCCCGGCCCCCCATTTGAAATCTGTGCTCCCCCCATTTCACGTTTGGCCTCCTGGTTGCTGCATACATCCAATACAGTATTTAAAAAATGTGCCCCCCCCCTTCTGGTTTTTGGCCCCTCCATTTGTTTTTTGGCCCCCCATTGGGGGGGCACTGCTGCTAAATCCTGGCGACGGACCTGGTAATATCAAATTGCTATTATGCTGAGGATCGTCGGTTCCACTCTTTCTTTGGCTGGCTCAGGACGACGCAGTACTGTGGCTGCAACAAATGGGCCCCAACCTGTCGGTGGCTGCAATCCACTGTTGAGGTCTTCTTGAGCATGTGAAACGGGGAAGTATATTTATTACCTCAGAGACGTATCAAAATGATCAGACGATGTTATTCGAGGTAACAGCGGCAAGTAGACCGACTGCTGTGTCCATAACTTACAGGATAGAACAGAATACGGATTGATAAAAATTCCACTGATTTCTATCATTTCAAACATCAATTTGGGGGGCTTTTGAAGGTTTGCTTGGGGAGCTAAGCCCAAAAAAGTCCCTTGTGGTGACGGGATTGGCCATAATGTCCTGGTTGCCATGATCAACAATGCGATGAAAACAAACCAATTTATTTTTGACTTAAAAAGTTCACTCCTAACCAAATTGCGACGCTTTGGCACTGCTCTTTACGAAAAGAAACACAGCGCTTGTACCTCGGTAATATGCAATTGTTCTACGAATGGCCGATATATTGTGACAATTGGTGACCTAAATAAGAAACTTTTTAATCATTTCTATGACTGTGACTGAAGACATTCTGATACTAATAGGAAAACGTTGCTTGGCTCAAAGTGATATGCTATATCGGTAAACAAACTTTAGCCTTGCGGCAAGCTTCTGAGGAATCTGCCTGCTTCCATTCTTGTGCGACAATTAAATCTTGCAAAAGTATCTATTTTTCATAGTTAAAGGCCACAAAGATGGCGGCAAGTAAATCAGTCACAGTTTATTGACGGGGAAACTAGTTTCGCGTTTTCCAACGCATCATCAGTCCTGTTTTAATGCAAGACAAATCTTACAGGCGAAATGTTGGCACATTCTACTCCCATATGTTGCAACAGTATTGTATATCTGCGTAGCGCAAGAAGAGCAACTGTTTCCGACTTTTTTTTGTTTTAAACTTCAATTTGAGCGCTCTTGTTAATATGAATCACAGCGGACAGGAAAGAAACATGTAGCGACTAGCCTACTCATCAGAAGATCGTTACAGTTTGTTGCAGTTGGAAAAAAAGCGAATTAAAAATTTGTTCGCTGCTGCTTCACCTGTGATAACAGGTTCTCTTTCGCATTACCAATGGAAAGTGGGTTTATACATTACAGTTGAATTAAAGCCGGGTACACCTAATCAAAAGCGGCTATATTCGGGGCTTTCGAGGTCACACGAAACAGCTACTAAACATCTGTCGTCAGAACTTCGCTTGCTGCTCATATGAAACCGCGGATTTGACATCCTTAAATTCAAATGCGTCGAACTCAACATTCATTTCTAAAACAGTATATAATAAGTAGCGCTAAGGTAAGATTTAAAAAAACATGTTGGACATTAACGGCTTCTACTGCGATTTTGCGTATCTGCAGGTTCGTCTAACTAGCTACGCCCCAGTGGACCTCTCTCGAGTTCAAATCCGCCTTTTTCCCCAGAGGTTGAGGACATACCATAGCAATAAGCAAGAGCTAATCTGCCCATCAAAATAACCTTTGCCAAAGGCAATTTAGAAATCTAGAGTACCGCTGTAAGTACAAGTTCACGCCAAACTCCTGCGTGTAGCTTGCAGCGCTTGTCAATAATTGTATTCCATGCGTGCGAACGTGAGTTTCCGACTGTTTCGCCAACTATTTATTGCAGTTACATATTTCACGAAAATCTTCGTGGCCTCGATTGCAATCAGAAAATTGGCGAATTTCCAGCGGAAAGGTATGACAGTTGAATCAATCCCACAACACGTTTATGCTTTTCACTTTTGTAATAAAACAACAACATAACAGCATTACGTCACAACGAACAGGTGTGGCAGTGACAGAAAACGTCGACTTGAAAACGTCGCTGAAGGTAAATCACAGAAGCCTTTTCCTGCATTTCGTGGAGCCACAGTAGCAGTTTATGGTACGGCCGGGAACGCTGCCTATCTCGTAATTGTAGTCCCACGTCAGTTCAGTTCCGGCTCGAATGTTGCTAAAACAATGACAAATATACAATGTAAGCACAGGCAGGGGAAGTGGGATTTGTCCAAAACCGAAG
>Ga0210059_1003790_pt1 | contig 24306 bp, 14 predicted proteins | sample Ectturendosymbi2_FD_188042 | JGI IMG/M metagenome (GOLD analysis project Ga0210059, IMG submission 188042) | Ecteinascidia turbinata endosymbiont from Florida, USA - Sample 2 (SPAdes) (version 2) | ecosystem: Host-associated > Tunicates > Ascidians > Unclassified | place: Key West, Florida...
TTGTATTCTTGTATCGCTTCTGAATCACGGAATTTTTCAAACGAGTATTTTATTTGAAACAAATAAATTTCATCACGGGGGCCCCCTTCCAGCGGGGGGTCCGGGGCAATTGCCACCGTTGCCCCCCTTAATCCGGCCCTGTAGGGACCCGAATCGGGTCCCTTAAACGCCTTAAAAAAACCCTGGATATAAAATCAACCAGAAAAATATTGGATACAAAAAAGTACAGTAAATAGAGACGACCGTCAATTCGAATTTAACGTTTGTTGTACAAAGTTTTAAGGTGAATTTTGCTTGCATGCACTTAACGAGAAGAAATTTCATTTTTAAACCTAATAACTGCACAATAATCCCATACTTAGTAGTAACACTACTTGGAAAAAGAAAACGGATGAAGGTAAAATTTTTCGATTTGTATCATAGCACATCAGATTGATGCACACACAGAAAGTTTATTCTTTCCTTCGAATTACGACCAGTTTTGTACAATTAAAAGAGAACCATGTTGGCCGATCGCTGTCAAGTGAATTTTTCGTTTTTGTGGATCGGTTTTCATTTTTTTTTAATTTAAATTTTGTTTTCAGTGTCATTTTTTAAAATAAAAAATGCAAAAATCAACATAGAATCAAAAATCCACTTCACAGCGATACGATGGTCTACTATAGGGAACTTTTAAAACAAAAAAACAGGCATTCTGTGGAGTAAAGAACACAATCGGCTGCAAAAAGGTGTTAAAACATTAAAACAGTTACATTAAAAAATGCATTCAATCAAGATTCCTAACGTGTTTGGTTATTAAAAACCGCGATATTTTGTTAGTAAGATAATTGAATCTGACCAATTCGGAGTCCAACAATTTTCTTCTTTTGAATGCAACTTGTATTCAGTTTGCATGGGAAAGGTTAATCCTTAGTAGTGTTTGTTTTGACATCACTGATGTAAAAATCACACATCCCCTTTCTTCATCATGATATTTTGCAGACTACAGGTTTTGGAGCAAAACAGGATTTATGTCTCTCATATTCTTTTACTCATTCTCACACAAACCGACTCGGTGTTCACTGAGGTGTTATTTTATCAATTTCAGTGTCCTATAGAGTTGCAGTCATCATTTACCTGTGTCACTTTTTTCAATCACCTCCACCACTTCTCCGACGTACAAGCTTAACTGGCTTTTCCCCTCAGCCTTATAGTCAGCAATAGCAATGTAAGATATCATTTCGATCGGTCCACTGATTGATTGAATTTCTTTTTGCTCTGAACATCATATGAAACGAGACTATAAGCTGTATTTTGAACAAGCGACCTCTAAGGTTTCAAATAGCGAAGCATGTTTTTTAAAAAGAAATCACGAAGTTCTGTCATAATGAAGTTTTTTAGCACTTTTGTGTAATATTCAATCGCTTCAAACTACGAAACCATTACATTTCAAAATTAAATACCTTCTATTTGTGCTTCGTTTCTGCAAAATAAAGAGCAAGATGAAAGAAGCGATATAACGCAGTCTTGATGGCAACACGAAAAGCGATGTACAGGGTTGTTTTCAACAGGTTTAAGCATACTTGCGAGAAAAGACATTTGGTTTGAAACTAACAATAAAGTTATTTTGTTGTAACTCTGATTTTTTCCACATTTTGCAGTACGGCAGGGGCGTAACGAGGGGAAGGAGGCCACAATCTCCCGGGCGCTGAATCACTATGCGCTGAATCACTAAGGCGCCGAAAGTCCCAACAATGTCAGAAGTACGTTCTTCAATACAGTACATTTGCTTCCGAAAGACCTCAGGTTCAAACTTGGGTGTTTCAAACTTGCTTCTTGCCCCGGGCGCTAGCATCTAGCCTCGTTACGCCCCTGCAGTACCGACACACAATTCAACTTAAAGCTGTTTAGAAAGATCTGTAACTTGATATGGTGTAAGCCGGATGCATTATAGTGTAAGCGAGAGTTGAATTTGATAAAAAGCTTTTGCCACAGATAGTTGAGCGCTTTGCTCTGAACAAACCTAAATCAAGTGTTCACTGATCTAGTTTCAACGGAAGTCGTAAGCAGACTCAAAGAATTGGCAATTCGCGATCACGTTGCTCATAAGTTTTGTTTTAACATCAGTGATGTAAATTTATCAACGAGATGTTGAAACAAACGCTCATGAGCAACGTGATGCTCATTTGACTAGATTATGCGAGAGCTGAAAGTTGCCTCAGTCACTGGTTTTGCGATGAGAGTTGATAAAACCCGGGTACAAAATTTGCCCCCATCAAAACCACTGTTTTTTTAGCAAAGGTGCAATACGAAATATGTCACAGACGTGCCAACAGACAAAGTTTATGAAATGAAATCATAAACGACATTAATACAATATATGGCACAAGCAAGAACGTAGCCTTAATGCGTTGACATGCCTTGGTTTGGCCACTCGCGGCTGTATAAAGCGCCAAACAGTTATCAATCACTGAGTTTAAGCGACGGATGTCACTTAGTTTAATAAAAAGAGTGGTTCGGTTTGATTCGTATGGAGCGCTTTGCATATCTACAGCCGCAGTCGATTCATGCCGATGCTTATGTGAATACAATGCTGAGCTGGTTATATTTAAAAAATCATAGGCTACAAGAAATTTTTGTCCAAAACAGAGGACGGAACAGCTCCTTAAATTCAGAGAATATTTTATTTTCAACCTTTCATTTCTTAAACAGAAATAAGAGCAGCGAAAACTCTTCACACTTTTCAAAACTTTTCAAACTGTTGATACAAACGAAACCTGATAAGGTAACACGACGAGAACTGAGAGCAACTAGCCTAGTTTTCTGAACGAAAAGCTCAATCGAAAGTCAAACCTAACTGAAAAAGCGCTATCCATGGCCAAATAAAGATAAATAAAGTTGTTTTCTGTATATTATCTTCTTCCTGCTTTACTTTGCGAAGCTAATCTTCTAGCACAGGCGTTGGCAAACTGCTAACGTTAAAAGCTTTTAACCCAGCTCACTACATTTCATACATCTCATTTACGTTAACCTATATATGAATCCATTTACCTGATCCTGACCCGAACCGCCATAACATTTTAATGCCAAGTGAATGGCGAGTTAAAATGTTTGCCCATCCCAGTTGCAGCCCTGAAATTTGTTCTAACACAGTTGCATGTTTAAGTGCACTTATCAGAACTCAGCTTCAACTTTTATAAATTGCACTTTTCATTTCAAATTGCACAAGGTATGTGGTAAGACCAGGTTACATAGAATGGTTTCTTATTGATTAACTCCAGGGTTGTTTGCCCCACCACAGTTTCGTATTGTATCAAACGTAGGTTGATCATGCAAAATTACCAGCGGTGTGATGCTGTAACACTGGGAGGGGATCTTTTAGAAAGGAAACATACCTTTCCACAGTGTAGTGTAGGCAAATTTTTTTTCTGTTAAGAATTTTACAAAAAATGACGTCACGAACGTTGATTTGTGATGCCACTTCAAAAAGCCGGGAACGTTCATCTTTAAAATTGAGGAGAAACTACGCCACTGAATACACTCAACACTTGAGTAGGGATCAACTTACATGAAACCTGAAGCAGTAAAGACACGTCGTAGAGTAGTTTGCAAAACAACGATTTTTATTTCTGAACGAAAGTTAAACTTGTTTTACTTTTATTTCTTGTACATTCAACAAAGGTATTCAAACTACAAATTGGTTGCTTAGTGGTAGGATACACAATCTTACGACATGGGAAGCGCAACATAAGAACCTTTAAAATGCTTGGCACAATATTCACAACCGAATTGGGTAATTCCCAATGTGGTGCCGTGCCCATTTGGTACCGGTCTTTATTTGTTACCTTTTGAATGAACTGCGATTCAATCTTTTATTTTTTTGCAACTAACTGGACTTTGCCTTAACTTCGAGTCTCATAATTACGGACTCGTACTTGGATTCTGACCCACTTAATTTCAGTCATTTGTTAGGTACAGATTCATAGGCATTTACTACAGAGATAGCTTCTTACATTGCCTTATTTCGTTAAATTCAACTTTTTAACGGTGTGCTTGTAACACTTGCAATGCTCCACAGACACAATTATGTATCGATCAGAACGTAACATAAAAATAAAAGTTCACTCTAGGCATTTCCTTGTAGAACTGAGTATCGATTTTCAGGCTACTTTTTTGCTTGAATAGCATCTTTCACCTTTTGGTTCTACTATGCTGGGGCTACAGTTATGCCATTATTCACTACACCGTGCCATTTCCATCCGCATACCCGCGCTGCACATCAAGCTAAAACTGTTATTTCACTTCCGCGTCCGCTGAACATTCTGCGAATTCTCGGGAAAGGGTGACTTAAACTCAACTCATTTGCTATTGGTAAGAATCGCGGTTTCATTTCAGCCCAGAACTGCACAAACCCGCATTGAATGGCTTCGAAGTGACAAAAAACAATGTTGGTGACAACAACATAATAAAAATTTTGAAACAAGCTTTATAAACTACGTCAGTGGTTCGTGATTATACTGATTTACGAAAAATCGGTTTCGCAAGACCTGTGCTGGAGAATAAACACAAGTTGCTGGGTTTTACATGTCTTTCGGTTTGTAGTTCACCTGTTGCCTTGAAACAGAATGCAGAGTGTAACACCACAGGTGTGTTGAAATTACTGCTTATGAAGATTTCCCATTTCTTTACAGGACGTTTGTCGTTAAACAGATATGATTAACATTAACTTCCAAGATAAAAAAATTGAACGGAAAATTTGGTGCGTTTTTGCAGCTGAGCCGCTCATCGTTGTGCTTCACTTAACATTGTATGAAAGTGGCTCCTAAAGGTTATTTGTCACCTTTTCAAATTTGCTTGTCCTAATATATGGGCGACAACATATACGGCAAGGTTTTTTCATTAATTAACGCAAGCTTACTAACTTGAATAATTTTTTGTCTTCTTCATTGACTCGGAAAAAGTCAAGAAGGACGTCGCTTTGGGAAATCGTGTTTGGCAGCTTTGTAAGTTCCTTTAAAATACAACGAAATCAGCTTAGAAAAACAATAATGAAGTGAAAATAATCACCATCGCTAGCCTAAGGTGTGTAGAAAAACAATTTCTTGCCACGCCCGACGCACGCTAATAGTTTTGTTATATGAATGCTACATATCATTTACAAAATAGTACAACGAAAAACGCTTAGGGAGAACTTGAATTTTGAAATTTCTTCTACGGCTCTACTCTAAACCATGCAGTTATGGAAGCCGTCCTCACACAAAGTTGAGATTGTAGGTCATTGATTAGGTTTTTCATCAACATTTGAAGGATTTGCTTCTTGGTTTACGAAAAAAGTGCGTATGCGTATGTATCATTTTACAAGAAAAGCAGTGGTTGTGTTTTTAAAATGCAATTGCAGAAAGTTATGGTTAAAACTTTGTTTATCAATTTAAGAATTAATATGGGTGATTAGTTTTTGCTGACCATTTACAGTTTATGCTGTAAGAGTCAGAGCTGGCTTCGGCAGTTTATCTTTATTCAGTCATAGTTAAACACGCCCATATACATATATGTCGGTACGGGTCAAAGTCTTCGCTTTTCATTCACTTAACCTCAGAAATGGTTAAAACCTTAAGCATGTAAGGAGGAATTTCACTAAAGGTTTGTGGGGAAGAGACTATGGGTGACAACATCGCAAGCTCAGTGCCAATTATTGTTTGACATTGGCGTTTACTTCTTGGGACGATGAAAAATTGTGAGACACACATGTGGATGAGTTCAGGTTTGACGATGTTATCACAAGCACAATCTATTTTAATGCTAGGTTTTACCATGCAGCGCTATCACATTTATCTAACTGATTGCATGAGATAAGTTCATTCATTACACACAAGATCGTCACCACGCGATTAGGTAAACTTCAGCAAATACAAAAGAATTTATGACACCCCAGAAGATATTTGCTTGTTTCAAACTCAAGATGATTCGACACAGCAGTAAACACATAGTGACGTGGAAATCAAGTACCGCTTTAGATGAACAAGACGTGGCCAGAAGCTTCATAGTTTATACACTGAAGTTATGTCGGGGAAAAAAATGAACGCTATCCTCTACCCCAGTTTCCATGCCAACCAAAGTTATCGCACTCAGGCCCGTAGCTAGGTTTTAAGATTATAGGCTGTGCTTGTAAATCCGAATGTTCCAATAAATGTTTCACAATTGTTACCACACTAAACTTCACTTTACTGGAGAAAACAAACTTGCCTGGCAATATTCGCTGATTTTTCCCAGCCTTTGTATGGTAACGTCTCTTGTGGCCGAACGCTGAAAATATAACTTCCCTGGTAAAAATGGAAGAATGCGTTGCGATGGATCTTTACGCCCTCCTTCAGCAGGGAATCGGTCTAGAAGAGCCATCTGAAAATTACAGATTTGTCATTTATTTGCACATTAGTAGAATTGTGCTGTGCCAATGCAGAGCATCAACCAACTGATAAATGTTGTGACATTCGGTTAAAGGGAAAAGTGAAGTCATGCAAGGCAATGCTTCTCAATTTTCTATAAGTAGTAGTTTTACAGTGTGAAGCATGTATTCAAAAATCTAATGAGCTGTGTTCGATGAATGAACTGTTCTTATGTTAAATCGCGAAATGGACCTATTTTTATAGGACCTATTTTTGAGGGGCTCTCATCGCGTGAAAAATCCTTTTATAGTTAGGACTTGAATACCTGCTCTGAACAGCCTTTATCTGATAGAAACGTTTGGAACACTTTTCAAGAAATTAAAGACAGTACGTATAGATATGTTGAAAGAAAATCGACGTTTCAGAACCATCAATTATTCAGTGTCCTTTTCGGTATTATTCGCAGAATAGATGGTTCTACACGTATGAAAATACAACGCGAAATTTCATAATAATCGGAGATCACATTTCCAGTAAGAGTTGAAGAAATTGTTGTGTCTGATAAGACTTGCTGATACGTCTTGCAATTATGGTGTCTGAAATGACTTGCTAAAACTTTGAAGTTTACTTATTAAAACCTTTACGTTTACACCGTTGTTGAAAGTATTAAAAATGCATACGAATTTAAGTAAACCGTCTGGTTAACAGAAGAGCTTCAAAAACAAAACGTTTTGTTGAAGACAAAAAAAGTTTTTTTCGATAGTCTAAAGTTTTTTGTTTAAACCAGTTGTTTATGAAATGTTTTTAAGGCCAGCAAGAAAAACGTAAAAATACCATGCATATCAATTTGCAAATACTAAGCACAGTTTGTTTATTACTCCTTAAAAATTTACAGAAACATCTAAAATATCTACAAGGAGATTTCAATTAATGCTGAAATCTTGCAACTAGTGTTTTAACCAAAGCTCTTCATACGTCTTCTGTACGTCATTTAAAATTATCTATTTTGCAATGTTTTTAAAGCGCGGCTTTTTCTCAATCTATATGGCATCCTCAATCTATGGCAAAAACAAGTTGAGAGTTTTCTAACAAGTTCCATTATATTCCTTTCGGAATTTTATGTTTTTTTGGAATTGGACTTTGATTTAACAACAGCTCAGCAATTTTACTGCCCATCTCACTCATTTTGAACACACTGTAGTGTTTTTAAAGTAGTTGGCTTCTCATTCGTATTGCAAGTTGTCATTCCATTCTTTGATAAAACAGCATTGAGAAATCCTTCTTCATCAAGAGCCTGTTTAACTTAAATGAATGGATGGGGAGGTGAGCATAAATCAACAAAAAAGAAAATTGACGGTGATTACCACAAAATGTACTTCTAAATACACTTTTTGCAAACAAACTTGCATGCATATCAAAAAATGCGCTGAATCTTCGGGCGATTTTGACTGATTGGCCATTGCTCCAACTCACATTTACCACGTAAACCTGAAATATGCAAATAGCATTGTTGAAAAATCAACTCAAATATTATAATAAGTATAATACTTGATTTTTGAGTAATTCGCCACCTGTAATGTTTTATTTTTAACCTAAAAATCAAAATTTCAGTAAAAGTGTTTCAAAAATTTTACCGGATACTTATTCAAAGGATTTTGGGAAAATCGAAAGTCCATGCCTATTACATCCATAAATATTTCGCCAAAATTCTTCCTCGACGCAAGTTTCAACAATAAGTTTAATTGCACAATATGTTCCAATACGTCACATAATTGCCCAGATTTACACCTCACGCTGCACCAGGGGCGGATCCAGGGGAGGAGCGATTGGGGCGATCGCCCTCCCTGAAACGTACGAAAGTAGGTTTATTCACCGTGATTTTATATAATTCGGTAAACAACATTCGCGATATAAGGCCATTTTGTGGTCCATTGTTTTGTCACAGCAGTGTTGTGAAGTATACTTCATCTCTCTGATAGCAGTGAACCCGTAGTGAGACTTGATTATAACATATTACGGAAATCGCCACCCCTAACCTTAATGACTGGATCCACCCTTGCGCTGCACCATGATATTTACAACATTTCTTTTTTATATTTCCATGGGCAAGTACCTAATTTTAGCAAACATGTGCACACTGTCTTGTTTTTAACACACATGCGACGATCTAGCAAACACAAGAAAATTCCAACCACAAGTGGTTCTAATTCTCAGAAACTGAAAGGACAAATTGGGGCCTATAGAAATCTTTGGCAAGCAGAAGTACATGTAGAACCAAGCCATACGTTAAATTTTTCAAATGGCGTTTGCGTGGCGCAGAAAAAATTACTAAACTTATGAAATATGTAAAACATTGTAATGTATAACCACACTAAAGCCTTGAAATCAATTTATACTCTTCTACCTATCCGCTCACAACTGCTTTCTGAACCTTGCATTACAAAACTGTTACACAATTTTTTGATCTACAAATTAAACCTGCAGTGAAACTTAAGAGCTATATTAGAAAGAATTTGTCGATGAACGAATATTAACATCCTTTTATTTAGGCAGTGCTACTTAAATCCGAATATCAATGTATCAGTTGTTATAACCTCATCGACGAAACTGTCTAAATCTATATCTTCTGCTCTTTCTCGTTAAATCAGTAGCATGGAAAATTTGCTTAATCTTTCATCGGACGCTTTAAAATTTTTTTTAAAATTTTTTTTACAATTTTAATCCTTGGAAAGCTTCAATCGCAAGAGCGCTTGTAATGCATGCGCTTCTTCCTGCCACATGTGTCGCTGCAGCGACGCAGGCAACAAGTTGCGTCAAACACAGACTGGTGAAGACCTAAAAATAAAAGCAGTTGTGTCAGCGGGGTTTGTCTTTCCGAGACAATCAAATTCCATTTATTTTTTAGTGTCATTAGGATTTGTAAAAAACTTTGTGCTTGACGTAAACTTTCTGTCCAGCACGCTAATGTTGCACGACCGGCAAAGTCATGTCTCACAGAACCAATTAAAGAAAGAACTTTGCTCTCTTGTAGTACATGCACTAAACTACACAAAATTCAAAATAGCCACACAAAGGATTTGCATAGGTCAGGGCTTTTTAAGGTGTTTTAGGGACCCGATTCGGGTCCCTAGAATTGAAAACCGGGTCCCTAGAATCAGAGAAAATTATCATCGGGTCCCTAGAATCAGAGAAAATCGGGTCCCTAAAATCAGAGAAATCGGGTCTCTACAGGTGCATAGTGGGTACTAGGGCCGCAATCAACTGATATTTTCGGGGAGTCAAAATGATGTAACTTGTTGCTGTACCTAACAAATACATACGTTTGTGAAAATTTCGGGAGGGGCAATTGCCGATTGTCCTCCTCTGGTTGTGGGCCTGCTGGATACCTAACATTTTCCTTTAAAAAAAAACTGGCATAGGCAGTAAAAAACTTTTCCAGGCTTACGGGAGCGAGTCAAAAATGGGAAACAGGGCTCGCCCCTTCTTCCTTTCCGAGAATTGCCATTCCATTGATCCCAACCTTGTGGTATGATTTTTCGTTGTACCCATGCTACCACAGCTTGTCAATGTTGACGTACAGCGTTTACTCGTCAACCTTCCTCATGGCTACATGGCTTGGGGGAATAGGGAATACAGAACACAGGCCATCCCATTGCTCGAGTGGCGTCACGGCAATGTTATCTGCGGAAATTGGCGCTATCCAGGTAGATACCAAATAAAACGCTTGCGTCTTTTCTTTAGGAAAACTGCTTATCATATTTTGTCCAATCTGATCAATTCGTTAAATGACACATGATCATTTTCGCCATTTTCGCATAAAACGTTATTCATGGTGTTGAGGTGGGAAAGTTTTATGTAGGCTAGTCGGAATACTAGCTAAGTTCATTTTTTCTGAAATTTTAAGATGAAGGAGAGTCATCTGCTTTAGCCTTTCCATCAGTTGTAGCTTTGTGCCTTTTTCGGATGCAAGAGAGAAAACACCGGTTTAATGTAAATGCCATTAACACAAAGCATGAAATAACCTACGATGTGTTTCCAGACAGTTCTAAAAATGTTTGTTTCTCAGTGCGAATTAGTGGGAAAACATTAGCAGATGGTTTGTTTATAGAATGGATTATTTGCAGACTTCTTTTCCAGAGTTAAAAAAATAATTTTGGAACTTGAACCAATAGCCTAAATGGTAGTAACCACAACTTCTACTTATCAAGAGATCGTTTTTTATGAATTACGCTAACTTCAGGATATAGCATGTATTCATCAACCAAGTTTTTGATAAAAACAAAATTAAAAATTTGTTGTAGTTATTGTTCCATAAACTGCACAAAAGCATTGCAAGTAACAAAAGCAATGACAAACCAAAGTCAATAAGTCTTGTCCCAGACGGACGAATTCTAACTTAAATGTCTAGTCTACTTAAAAAGTCTTTTATTATCCAAGCTTGCGCTGAATAAAAACAATTCTAAACCACTTACGTAATGTTTGGACGGTTTTCTTCTTTTTTCTACATCAATTACGTTCGCACTCACTAAGAATGCTTTAGAACTCATTATTTCTGGCACGCTCAATATCCACCACTTTCGACCAATTTCTTACTCTTGCCTTCTGGTATATTGACAATACTCAATACTGCCTGACAAAAAAACGCACAGCTTCTAGCTGAAGATCATGCGTGTCACCTGTGATAGCACACCTGCGCGCACGTATGCAAGTGCCGTTTTGGATCTATGAATCATTGCACGCTCTTTAGCGGTGAGCTAATATCCAACCACTGTAAACCAGCAGCGCAAAAACTATTCATCAAGCTGAGCTACTTCTTGCCAACAACCACACCCTCGGCAAGACCTCGATTTCGGTCTATCGGTTACAATGAATGAGTGAATTTTTTGCAAGTATGTGATATCTTTAAAAAATTTTTTGTAGAAAAGAATCCGGCATTGTGTAGGACGACAGTTCTTGAGGAAAAGAAAAAGAATTAATTCTGCCAGATTAAAAAATTACTAACTGCAGCAAAGCAAACTCTTTTTTTCTTTACCTTGATGTTTAGTGGACAATATAAAGTGTTTTCTTCAAAAAAAGAAAAGCCTGTATATGCACTTCAGAAGTAGGTATTTGGTTTTATTATTTCAGTACGCTGCGTGAGATGAGATAAAATGTATTTTGTCAGGTAGATTTGCGTTTTGTCAAAACTTGTGCTGTCATAGCAACTTGATCAAAACCATTCAAAAATTGTCTTTGTTACAAGATGCATTGTTTCTCATTAATTTTTGCTATTAAAATCACACTGTTGCAATGATGTCAAGCATAAATTCTTACCAGAAAGCATTTGCAAACCTTAGATTGCTCTACTGATTTCGGCAGGTCTGAAAAGATAATTACGCGTTTATTTGTGGTTATCACTTTGCCGTGTTAGTTTTCAGCAATTAGTTTCATTTTCAGTGGTTCCATTACGAAACTGCCAGAACAATGTTCAGTTATGGCAGAAAATATGGACAGTATTTCGCTGGTGCTGTTTTCGTCTTGCGCCGAACTGCCTGATTCATGCGCAGCAGTTGCGGCGAAGGTGGTTAAAACTGATTTCTGATTGGCTGTTCATGCTGAATACGTCGATTGCTGTGGTACAGGGAAGTGATCGAGCTAATACGCACACTGCACAGAGAGAAGGCTTGGCAGAAAGGAAGTGACGCAGGAAGAGACTGCAAAACTTGTACACAACAGTTTCAAGGGTGTCTGCGCAGTAACTTGTTTCGAATAAATTTCTTTTGTATGAACTAAGTATTGGAGGCAATCCAAACGCGTTACAGACAAAATTTCAAAAAATGGCGCAATGTAGAGTTTGCAGCATTGATCTGTTGAACGAGTAAAGCATGCAGATTGAGTCTTGTTGTGAGTTTGCAGGACTGAAAGTGTTTACTTAGCAATTTAGTGTGTTGGCTGATCTGGTAGAATTATTCTGACTCCATAAACACACTGGATATCAAAAAATGCCTGAAACGGAAGAAGAGAAAAAGAAACGGTGGGCCGCCGCTGCTGCAAAAAACGCTTACATGACCCCAGCTATGATGCATGCGATCAACATGTCTAAACAGCAAAGTCAGGTAAAAAAATAACGTCTTCTGACTAAAATGCTCTGAAAACGTGCAGCAGATTTGTCTTTCCATTTGATTCTGGTAGGTTGGCATTACGTCGTTTTTCAGTTAACCTGTGTAAATAAGTTCAAGGGTAACACTTGAAATTAACCACTCTACTCTTGAATTTACGTGCAGTTTCAGACAAGAATCTATACCTTATTGCAGTAGGGCAATACCTTCGCAAATGTTACACAATGTGTACACCACTACCGTTAATTAAATATTTACCCTTGTCATTGTCATGCTTCGTCAACACTTTCGACTTTGCGCTGGATAGTTCACACGTTTGGCTTGGAATAGCAAGTAACAGGCGGCTGTAAACAGAAGTTAAAGCATAACGCACCCAATGCTGATCTGCTTATAGTTTTCATTGTACTAAATATTAATATCAAGTTACTTTTTACACTTCGAAGAAACGATACAAGGAGGATTTCAACAAAACCAAGGGGAAAGGTTACACATGCGTGTCGACTACACCTGAGTTGGAAAATGCCAAAAAACAGAGCGCTTTGGTCAGCACGAAGAAATATAAAAGTGAATTTGAAAGAAATAAAGCCAAATTCACGCAGGCAAGTAAACGACAACAAATGATTCGCTTTGATGTACATTTGCGTGATGTTTCGAAAATATTGGCAGATGTGCGGTCACACGAATTAACAAATTGGAACTTTGAATATCCGAGTTGCGTGATACACAATTGCCTATTGTTTAATAATTATTAAACCTGTTATAACAGGTTGCAGAAGACCCTGAAATTTTGCGGATTCGCCGAGTGAGTAATCAGATAAGCGATAATGCATACAAAGGGAAAGTGGAATCATCTACATACAGAAGTAAACGGCGTCGTGAACCAGCATGTAAGTCTCAATTAAACTCGTCATACTTTGTCATCTTTTTATCAAAAAGTGGTTCTCACACTGCAATATTTCTGTTTTGTTTTGACTTGTCGAAGTTAAAATGCCAATAATTACAATCGTAGAACTGCATTGCTGATTGTTGATTGTTGGTCGTGGTTTTCAAAGTTGCTAATGATTTTTCACCCCCTGAAATAAAACGTTTTGAAATACGACGAAAACTCTTTTGCATAGTTGACGTATTTGACAAGTGATGACATCTTCAACCTAAAGCTTTGGTGCACAGTCGGGTAGGAATTATCGAATTTATTACATTACTGAGGCAGAAAACGCCGTGTTTGCATGTTATCACGAAGTACAAAGCTGGTGCTTGTGCATGTTGCTCTCACACAGAGAGTAACTTTTTAAAGAAGTACATTATATTCGTGATTTTACAATTAATTACTAGCTTTGCTCGTTGCAAAAATAAGTAATGGACGCAAAAAGCAAAACCAGGTTAAAATCGTAAGCATGCTCCAGAATTACCTAGTAGTGAGTTAGCTACCATGTGCCCCTTGTATTAGTTGAAGACGGTTGCAGTTTCGTTTTCGTGTATAAAGAACACCAAAATTTGAGCGACTGCATATATAGCAAACACATCTGCTATAAGCACATATAAGAGACGAGAGTTCAGTAGTGTGACCAAGTAATTGTGACGTTGATCACCAAAAAAAACTCCTCGCCCTTGTAATTTCTGCCCAACTTTGCAGCATGCTCTTCCGAGTTAAAGTTGTAACCTTACTGAAAATTAATTAGGGTGAATTTTTCTGAAGTAACCTAAGGTTATTTTGTTTTATTGTCAATACCTAATATAGTAGCGGTAAGATCAGCCAAGTCATTTTCATTGTATATAAACCAAGCCATTACAAATTTCACATACCATTTTATGTCGAAGTCGGGCTACATGTATGAACTGTCAAATTCCAACCAACTGCATTGTTTATGTAAACACAGAGGCAGAACGCACTAATTTGTCAACGAATTTCAACTATAATGACAGGTTGAGGAAAAGAGCCTGCAGGCTTTTTCCATTAGCGGAGCGGAAAAGCAACATTTGACCTAATTATAAATTTGGACTAATAAGCATCCCGTAGTGTGCTCACAGATTCGAAATAAAAAGCTAAGAACTAACCTGGAGCTCCAAAAACTTTTGCATGCATTGCTTGACATAAAATTGCCTGTTCCTGGTTTTATGCGATGACACTTAGTTACATTTTCTTTCTTTTTGTCTGAGTGAAAGATTAGAGCTATAAGTTGGTTCGGGTGAAAGTCAACTGAGTACTGTATGTTGGCATTTAGCTGAAAATAGCTATATATAGCACAGTATAAAGCTGTAGAAAATTGATGTGTGTACAGAACTAATAAGAAATTTAACACAAAACGCCATACCAATAGGTTTATTAAATAAGAAATTTAGAGGATATTTGCTACAAAAGGATATTATAATCGTGTTGGAAGCAAATGATATAGCCTTGATGCTGTAAAAGTATATACCAATGCTCAAACTTTTCAGTTACCAAAGCTGTAACCTGTAACGCGATGGTGGCATAGCTGTGCAGCTGTTATCAGATCACACACGCTACAACCGCCCCGCGACTGACACAAGTGTTAGGTTTCAGGGCTAAACATTCAAACAACATTGCTGGCACCTCGCTAGCTAAATGTTGCTGATTCGCCGTATTGGCAAATACTGCTTGATTATTTTCATAATAGACATTCTCATTTCAATACGCTCAGCTTCAGTTCAACTCACTTTTTATTTTTGTCGTTCCAGCCGCATTATTGCGCTCGAGGTTGAGGACAGCTGCAATGATTTGTGGTGGCGTAATGCATTTGCTTAAATTCCGCAACAAGCGCTTGAAAAATTATTGACGAAACACAAAAAGAAGTATAGGTTAGCGGGTTTTTATTGAAGAAAATGTTTGGTACCCGGTATGGACCTGTAGGGACCCGAAAAATTTCCGACTAAATTTCATAGACATTTTGCTTGATAATTTTCTCTGATTCTAGGACCCGATTTTCAATTCTAGGAGACCCGATTCGGATCCCTAAAACACCTAAAAACCTGGGTTAGGATTTGACATCGTCACAGAAACCAAGGTGGGTCTTCTCGTTGAGACAAAGTAATACACGTCTTTAGATTAGATCGTATTGACGTATAATCTAAAACTTTGTAAAACTGGTTCATACTCTAGACCAGGGGCTTCCAAATTGTCTTGTCAGAGGGCTACATAAGCTATCACACAACAGTTCGAGGGCCGGACATCTTACGTAACGTGATTGTTTCGTGATATGTTACATTTTACCAGGTCAAGAAATGTTGCGTGAAAATATTTTTTCATTGTTGACAAAATGTCTTCGAGGTCGAATGAAATGGCTTCGCGGGTCTGATTTGGCCCGCGGGCCGTAGTTTGGAGACCCTGCTCTATGCCATAGCTAACTATAAAACAGTGTGCGATGCACGCTTCTCCGCTATTAACTTACCGTTTCTGAATAAGTTGCCTGTACCGTTATAGTACATTATCATTGATGGTGTAGCTTGTCGAGACTGCTGTAACTGCGGTTCCTGCAAAAGAAAGCACCAAGCTTGAGTTTTCGACTTGCCCGCGCATCACCCGTATGTAGCAGCGCTTGAGCTTCAATTTCACGGCAATTATAAACTTATAAAATTCACAAATAAATTCTAGCCAACCTGAGCACATCTGTCCTTAAGTGCCAAACACTCGTTCAGGAGTAACAAACCCAAAATAGTTTTTATCCATTTATTAATGTACCTGACAGTTAGAGTATTTTTGCCAGCACAATATAGAACAAAATCAATAACAATTTTTGAATTTATGTAAGCATTTCCTGGTACTTCAGCAAATTTATGATGTTGTTAGCCAAAAATGTTATTCTGTTTTCACATGTGCGATGTTCTAGTGCAATCGGAAAGTAGATGGCCTCTTTCACCCTGGCTGTTTACACTTTTGCTCTTGACTTTAGGAGGTGAAAGACCATAAAAAACTACAGCTGCAATGATCACAGCTGCAAACCTGCAATGATCATTCCAGAATTCGCTCTTGTCGTCTGTGGTCGGCTTTTCCTGGTTTTTAATTCTATGCTTTGCACGACATGACGAGTGGCCATAACAGGGGTCTCAAACTCAAATCTTTCCGAGGGCCAAATTGGGACATATAAAGTAACCCAAGGGCCGCATTATGACTACCCGGGCGCCGAATTGACGCTGACGAAAAAATGGCGGTACCTGAACCTTACTAGAAACAATTTGTACATCTTATTTCTTGCGAAAGGTATCATGAGTTATGAGAAAATCATTTCTAGCCATCTCTACGTTCGAAGGGACTAGTCGCTGGCTGAACACTTCTAAACACCGGTGAATAAACTGAATAAATTAAATGTTAATTATTTGAAAATTCCTAGGAAGCATCACGGGCCGCAAAAAATACCATCGCGGGCCAAATGCGGCCAGCGGTCCGCGTGTTTGAGGCCCCTCTCATGAAGGGAAACGTGCGTAATCACAACACAGCGTACTTTGACTAAACATCAGTTAGTGTTGTGATACTACCAACCTTGGGTAAGGCAAAAAATAGTGATAAAAAAATACTAAACAATGTGAGATGAAGTGGAAAGAATAGCAGTACTGGCAAAAAGCATATCCATGAAACAAAAACAAAACGAAGTTTTGTGCGTATTAGGTTTGTTTTCACCGTTGCGTTTCTGCAACATGTAACTGTTCGCGCCTCAACAGCAGTTTCGAAGCTTTCGCAGCATTAGTGTGACTGTATTATATCGGCAGGGCACACCACCACGTCAGAAACATTTTTATTGTGCAAACACGAAGGTGGAAGAAATCATTTTTGTGTTGAAATAATAAGAAATAACTTGTAACAGTTCATGGAAATTGAAAAACTCGAGTGTTCTTTGTCTCTATTTCCTTACGTTTGTGTGGACCCCTTCGGACATAACGTAAGCGATCAATCTGTTTGCCAATGATTGCCAAAAATAAGATTTCGTAAGAAGTTGCAGATGCCATATGCAAACAAAATTCGCAGCTGACAAGCTCGGAAATTAAGTTTAAGGCAATCGCCTTGTGATCTCCAACCTGAATTATACTACTGATCAAAGCAGATAAAAGATGGAAAAACTTTCTGGCTTCGCCTAAGTGTTGTTTTCTAGATTTAAAAGCGCTTTAGACGATCTAAGTTGGTTGAAAAAAGCTTGTTCAGTAGTATGGAGTTCAAAGTACCTGCAAGTGAATCATATGTGATTTGTTTTGACAACTTATCCTTCCCTTTGCAAAACACAAAATTTGCGTTTGAAATCAAGTCCCACCCAATTAATAACACGTGACTGAGGATTTCGCTGAACGTTCTAAAGAAAGATCAAAGGAGCTACGTTTACACCGTAATACAACATTCCGAATGTTAGAATATGATAAAAGGAAATAATTTCCCTACAAGCATAATATGTGAAGAAGCAAAGGTCATTACCTTGATTAACTCTTACAGCCACTGCTTAAGAAAAATCCCGAACATTCTTAAACGCTACATTTCAATATTACTTCGCATACCACCAAAGGTTTTTCTTTCATTATGTTCTTTGTTGCGAAAGTTGATGATAGCGGAATTACCACTTTTCGTTATAATTTAAATCGTGTGCTTTAGATACAAAAAACGTCGCCGAAAAAAGTCCAGCCAAAATTGATGAAGCAGACCCTAAAAGTGAGTCGGCGCATGACCAAGATTCTGGCGTGTCTTCGAGCGTTGGTCAGCAGCAGAATCCTGAAACGGAAGTCGGTGTCACAGAAACGAGGGATGACGCTGCTCAGCTTCACGAAAGTGAACAAATGATGGCGAACCGGGAAGAAACTGGCCACGAAGCTTCAGAGCAACCTCTAAAGCCTGAAGATTCCTGTTCTCAATCTGGTGAAGAATTGGTCGCTGATGAGAACGGGGGAAAATACGATCAGCAGGATGAAAATGGAAACATGGAAACTGATGACATCTACGATCATCAAGAAAGTGAGCCTCAGATTTTGCAAGAAACCAGTATAAATGAAGATCCAGTGCAATACTCGATGGATCAAGAAGACCATGGAGGTGGTACTGGTGGTCAAGATTTTCCTAATGATGATTCAAATGGCCATTCGCAGCTGCAACTTTCATCAGAAAGCCAGGAAACAGGCGACGATAACCCTGCCGGTCAAGATTCTCTGGATGATTTTTACGCTAATCTAGAGTAATTGACCTTCGCTTCAACATCTTGCATGATACAAAATTTTATCATAAACGCATCAAATCTTGGCTTGCTTTATGCATCAACAAACATAAACGTTCTTTAGTTTCTTCGCGAAGGTCAAAAATGGACTCAGCACAAATCAGTGTTTGAAACCTCTATGAGAATGATGAGATTTTTGAGATTTGATTGTAGCACTAAGACATTTTTATTGTTGCAGTTCTTAGATTGCTTTCAGAAATTTTGTCTTTCACCTTGAAAACTGGCGTGCCGATTGTTTAACATCAATTCAAAAAAGAACGGAAAGCCTAGGAATGTAGCTCACGCATAACTTAAAACATGACTGCTTGAGACGTGGAACGAGCAGTTTCCTAAGTTCACACAAGGAAGATAATGCTGAAAATATATTCTGTTTGATTAAGTACGACTGCGACATAGCGATGCTGTGTTAATACAGCGTTTCAACGCTGTGCACTTGTGTTTCTTTTATACATATGACATATTCTGCAGTGTTAAATATCTTTCGTTAGCACCGCCTTCAACACGTTTATTGTCCTAAAGCTCGTTACTATTCATTGACATATAAAATAAGCAATCCTAGAGATACAGTCAACAAGTTATACTGTATTGTAAACAAACAATTAATTGGTAATAACTCGAGTTATGTAAAGACACAAAAAAACGCTTTTCTTTGCTTCTAAAATCTTAATCACCGTTTGGAAGTTAAGACTAATTGAAAAAAATTATCGTATGTTGAGTTCAAACGTACAAAACCACAAATTTGTTTTAATGTTAATAACCAGTGAAATAATTAACAGTTTAGTGAACGCAGTAGAAATCATTCGGCAATGTAACTATTTTGTTGCAAAGGTTTGCAGAGTAAAACTTGAATTGTGTCCCGATATGATCACATGTATGGCTCTATACTAGGATTGTATGCAGAAGCGCTAGACCACATGAAGTTTCTACCGGGTTTGATACAAATAAGTCTACACTATACTTGATATTAGTCGAGGCACAGGGGAGGCGAACGGGGCGACTCTCTCGGGCATCCAAGGCAGGGGGCATCCAACGAGTGACATTACAAAACTTACATTTGATTAAAATGCTGTAACTACAGTAGATGCTTCTTCGTATTGTAAGGCTGCTAGCACATGCTGCATGGATCTGATGGGAACTCACCTGAGGAGGGATGAAAATGGGAATGTTCTTAAACTGGGGGGCGCGCCCCCTTGTGGAGCGTGAAAAATTCGCAAGGTGGGAGCGACTATGGCAGAGACATATTGTGAAAAAGTTTAAATGCATTGCTTTTATCATTCGTAAATTGATTGTCATTTCACTATGAACGTCATAATCAAAACAAAGTGGGCAGTACAGTGAGCAAAGACCAAGACCTTTTAAACTTGCTTGTTCAAAGTTAGATTTATGAGTAGCCTAAAGAAAGTTTTGTCTGCTTCGTTTCATTTTAGTGGCAATGCGAATGGTGTCACAGGACTATATCATGCGTGATGAGTTGGCGATAGATTTTTCGCTTTCAATTGTTGCAAAAAGGATGAAAATAATACAGCAAACTCGTCAGAAAGAACATCGTGCGGAACTGTTGACACCTTCGGTGCCACGACGCGTTTCAAAACATAAGCCCAGAGGCGCAGCCAGAATGAGGCCAAAGAGGCCATGGCCGACCCCTAAACAAACTTGCTAAGATTTTTACTGGTGCTTTGTATCAATTTTCAACTGTTAGAAAAACATTAGTGACTGACGACGTCATTGACTGGCCCCTGCCGAGTAAAGTTCTTGGCTACGCTACTGCATAAGCTCACTATTTTTTAAAGCATTGTAAGTTGTGCAAGTTGTGAGAGGTCATTTTCAAAGTTAAAATTGGTAAAAACATGCCTAGGATTCTCCATGTTACAAGAACGCCTAATAATTTTGGCTTTAATCAGCATTGAAAGAGAATTATTTTCAATCCATGTAAAAATGAGGTAGTGCAAATATTTTCCGATAGGAGAGGCCATTTGGGAAAATAAATTAATTAGCGTAGGTGTGTAACTGAATTTTTAACATGTTCTAGTTCAGGGGGTCCCAACCTGGGGTACATGTATCACCAGGGGTAGATTTGCCTATCCGAAGGGGTACATTTAAGGTTAGAAATAGAGAAAAATATATTTGCATATTATTTTTTCCAAATATTTATAAATATATCAGTGAATATTATTTTCAAAATCATTATATGGTTATTGTTAAATATACATATGAATAATCATGTTAAAATATTTTGTCATCAGGACAAGTTTTTGCAGCTTTTGCAACTTTTTTTACAGCTTCCAACAGCTTCCTATATACTCAAAATATATGTAGTTCAATGTTTTGAGCTGTTTCCATAAATTTTATATTGCAACTTTTTGCAACTTTTTCGATTTTTACGTGCAACTTTTTACTGTAACTTTTATCTAGAATTGCGCAAAATGTAAAAGTGCAACTAAAAAAAGATACTACAAAGCTATTTCAGTTAGTTCTATTTTCCTTGATTGCATGAAAAAGAGCTATATGACGGATTAGCTGCGTCTCAATGTTATCTATCACGAAACAGTTGGTTTGCAAGCTAGAAGTTTTACAACCCCAGCCAACATTGCTCTCACTTTTAGGGATTTTGTCCCTAGATTGGAACTTTTGACCCATTTTGGGGATTTTCGGAGAAGTATGAAAATGTGTGAAATGAACTATTTCAGTTTGTTTTGCAAATCATATTTGGTTCTATTTTTGACATTTATCATTGGCACTCCGATTTATGTTGCACCACCACATATTTAGAGATTTTTTGGTAACGGTTCTAGCGATTTTTGGAATTTCATTTGTGAGAGCCCTGCCAGCCAAGTACAACAGTGCCCGAACTCAATTAGAGGTGGAATTGCGGAGAATCTTGGCTTTTGGTCAAGTTCGCGCAAACGAAAATAGGTTGTGTCAAGTCTTTCGCAGTCAAATTCTTTTGAGACAGCTTAGTTACATCAAACTCATTGATGAAATACAAAGAGCAGAGAGCCCAAAATATACCATTGCTCAAGCCTATGAAAGAGGCTACACATTTGAATTTGGCAGCGATCCAGATGGAATAAATTTGTATTTAGATCACTGATTTAAACTTAGTAGTGGCCTAAAAGCAATTGTGAAAATGATCCGGCCAAACATCAGTCTAGAACTGTATGCCAAATTGTTAAGTTGCCAAGTAACTTCATGCACTGTGGAGAGAAGTTTTAGCATGCTTGGCAAACTGTTGGCAAAAGACAGCCATTTCTCTCCAAAAAATGTTTGGAAACATTTAGCATTATATGCAAATAAACCGCTTGAGTAAATAACTGTCCTTTGCAATGTTTGCGCATAAATGCAACTATTGTTGAAAATAAATGCAACTTTCTCACTTTTTTACTGCAACAAAAACTTTCCCTAGTCATAAGAAATTTTAGGGGTACATGCTTATCTGTCGAAATGCTGAAGGGGTACATGCTCATCTGTCGGAATGCTGAGGAGGTACATGGTAAGAAAAAGATTGAGAGCCCCTGCTCCAGTTGAATAAAAATAGTTGCTTCTTCTTCATCCGTTTGTACTAAACAATATCCTTAGCAATTTATTTATAGTAAAGAAATACATAAAGGGCATCAATGCATCACACTGCATGATTGTCCAATTTCTGATATTAATTGCAAAAGGAAAAACAGACAACTCTATCTCCTATACTGCCTCACAAGCAGTGACGGGTTTACGCATAGGCCATGGCCAAGGGCCTCGCGGTTTTGGGGGCCCGCGCAAATCTTTCCTATGTCGACTCAGTATTAACTAAAAATTTGCAAAATTGCGCGGGGGCATAACTTCACAATTTATCTTGAAGCGAGCAGAAATGCAAATGTTTACTCTAGACTCTTATCAGTAGCCTACAGTTACAACACGACAATATTGTGCATCTGGGCGTGAGAGAGATGCAGGCCGTCTGTATGAAAGCAGTTACAAAAAAAGAATGAAAAAGAAAAAACGGTACTTAAGTACAATTTTTCACTGACAAAAAGCTCGCAAGACCGCCAGACACTACAAAACTCCAGTGAAAAGCAATATCGTCAGTATTGGATTCTACGTTCGGTTGTGTTTAACTAGATTTCCCGCAAACAGAGATTGGTTGTTGAAGCTCTATATCAGGGTCTCCAAACTTTTATATCCGACGGCCACATAAGCTATTACACAATAGGCTGAGGGCCGGGCATCTTACGTAATGTGATTGTTTCGGGATGTGTTACATTTTTCCAAATCAAGAAATTATTCGTAAATATGTTATTTTTTCATTATTGACAAATCTCTTCGCGGGCCGGATGAAATGGCGTTGCGGGCCGGATTTGGCTCGCGGTCCGTAGTTTGGAGATCCCTGATCTAATCGTAGAACCAAAGTCGGCACAAAAAAGATAGATTTTTGAGGGGGCACTACACATAGGAGGGGCACGCTTTCGCGCTTTTCAGACAAACGGCCTAATAGGTCACACCTGCGCGGGACCCCAAAAACTAAGATGACCTAGGGCCCCGCGTTGCCTAAATCCGTCCCTTTTCATAAGTGCTATCTTTTTGCTAGGCCTACGGTATCTGGTACCCATTTACGTGCATAAATACAATATCTAGTTCCTCAATGCATACCAACTACTAGAAGAATTTTACTTATAAATATATGCCTCAGCGCCGCAGAATGAAACAAATTATTAAAGATAAACACGTTGAAAACAAAAAATACTTTTTGAAATATTTTACTTTTTCCAAACTTTTTTTTTTGTCAACACTAATTTTTACATATCTCACATTCCTGTATTTCTCACATTCCTCCGCATATAATATTAGAAGTTGGTAGTGGGGCATACAGCGGTTTCCCTGAGCACCTCCAGACCTCTGCACGCCCCTGGCGAGGCGCCAAAATTCGTGCAGCTCCCTGTTTCGGCTTGTCAGATCTCAACAGGTTTACTTTTAGTATCAGAACAGATATAAACAAAAACACCTCATCTTGAATGACTTGATTTTGCAGCACAGCAACTGCTTACTTCAGCAGACCTAAAACACAGCAACTGCTTACTTCAGCACACCTAAAATTGCACAATGAAGGAATGCCATACTGACAATGAATCAACATTAACGAAAGTAAAACATTGCAGCAATGTGCTTCTCAATGACTGGAAAGAAAAGCATCCGTTTTTTAAAGAAGGAAAGGCGTTATCTTTACTTTTTACCGTAGCACCAAAATGTCTGCGCTTATGTTGCCATATTTTGTAGTATAGAAAATTTATACTCTTGAGAGTGTCTGCAGGGCCGGACCCTAACAGGTTTGGGGCCCAGTGCATTACCTAAGCCCGGGGTCCATATGAGCAGTGGTTTTATGGCGTCATCATGCTTGCTCAGTCAACCGTCCTACGACCTTTTTGTTAAAGATGTTTTAGCAAATAGCCTATGTGAATATCAAAAACACGGAAAATTATTGGAGTTGATCTAAACGTAGTAGATAATATTACAAAATTTCACTTTTTATTAGGAAAGGCGTAGGCACTGTTGACGTGTGCCCTAGCTATGAGCATGTTTGTCTAATAGCATGCTCTTGTGGTGGACATCAGACAATGTAACGCTACCACTCGTAATTAAGCCGAAAGTTGTAAAGGAAGCTCTGCA
>Ga0210059_1003791_pt1 | contig 24303 bp, 16 predicted proteins | sample Ectturendosymbi2_FD_188042 | JGI IMG/M metagenome (GOLD analysis project Ga0210059, IMG submission 188042) | Ecteinascidia turbinata endosymbiont from Florida, USA - Sample 2 (SPAdes) (version 2) | ecosystem: Host-associated > Tunicates > Ascidians > Unclassified | place: Key West, Florida...
ATCAATATGTTTCAAATCAAGGGAAGGAAAGTCAGTATCTTCTGTCACCAGTTTTATTGAGTTATTAGGATTAGCATCCAGTTCTACTATCATATCATGGATGTCTTTCAATGTTTCTCTTGCCTTTCCCGCACCTTTTCTTTTAATGAACCTTTTTTCAGGAGCAATTCTGTTGTGCAGCAGAGCCTTAGCCTCTGAAATTGTCTCTACATTGTAATAATTTAGCATCATTTGAAATGTTGAGTCTAGAACTTTTGATTTATGTCTCTGATTCATAAAGAATAGCAGTGAATTAACTATAAATGTAGAGTTCTCATCCTTGGCTTTTGTTTTTGCCTTGGTTTCACTTTTTTTACCATCTCTGATTTTTCCCTAGGCCTCCATTCTGCAGTTCCTCTGTTTCATTCCCATGGAATACAACACCAGCACAGTTTGAGGAGGCAAGGTTGGAACACAAGTCCAGCAGAAGTTAATTACAAAGGCAGCAGCAAAACAAACCTACTTGTTAACAACAAAAAACCTACTTAGACCTTATTCAAATAGAATCCTACAGAGAATCGGAGGTTCCACATTCAGCGACAGAAAATCGGAAATCGGAGCGACAGAGAATCCGATTCCCTACAGAGAATCGGAGGTTCCACATTCAGCGAAATAAAGTGTGGGACCAATGCACAGCAAAGAAAGTCGACGCAGAAATGTTTTCATTCCGGGTAAATGATATTTTTGCGAATAAACAAGCCTTGATTGATACGACATAAAGGAAAGTAATTTTTTTGCGTTCAGGCACTTCACAATTACGAAAAATCGGCATAAATTGGGAATTAATTATTCACATGCCAACGGTTGGACTGTGTACATCACAAACATAAAACACAGATGATGCCCAGAAAGTGTCGTGAACATGGATGGGTTCAAGTAATAAAAATTTATTGTTTAAGTAATTTCTGACGGATCACTTAAGTAACTTGAGTAATTCAAGCAAATCAGGAAAATCGACATTTAGGCTTAAAATATGCAGGCACATATAAATCATTGCATGTTTTAAATCACATAATAGGCGGTTCAGTGAACAGTACGTTTTGGTTGAAGCGTGACAGAAAAATACGCATATTTCGTCATGTGTTCAATGACGCACTTCCGAACAATCACACAAGTGACGTAGAGACAATTTGGGGCGAAACTGGCCTCCGGTCGTTTCTCGAGTAAGGGGCAAAATTATTCAAATCACTTCTGCACACTACAGTAGTTCCAACTCATCAGAAATTATTTTTTGTTGCAGTGAGTTACTTCGAAATGGTACTTGAGGCCTTCATCGGAATTTCTGTCAAACAATTCGTACATCTTGCGTATATCAAATAACATTTTTTCTCTGATACTTCGCTTGGGCAAACTGGCTGCTCCCTTACCCTTGCCTGTTTTCAATAAAATGGAAGTGTAACTGTTTCTGCACCTCATGCTTTCTTGCAAATTAGAAACTTAGAAAACGAAATGCTTATACGTATTTTACTCAAGAAAATGTATTTCAATTTCAGTTTTTTTATTTTCTACATAACTCATGCCAAGCACTTGAAGAGGATCGCTACAAATCAAGATGATACCAAAATGCTTTACACCGCAACGAAGTTGGCGCAAGTTGTCAGGAGGAATTGCTGACTCTAGAAGTGGATCAGAAATGATGACTACTGGTGGCGGCAGATGAGTGAAAACAAAGTTGAGACGAATATAAGGAAATAAAACAAAAAATTACATCGAAAAAGATTTGCTTGGTACGCGATGGGAATGAGACAAACTCTGTTGAAACTCCGGTAGACCCCAGCAAAACGATTATTTGTTTACGTGTGACATTTTTTTGCGGGAAGCCCTACAGAGAATCGGAGGTTCCACATTCAGCGAAAGTCCAGGAAAAGGACATCACTAGCAATGGATGGGGCACCAACTACAAATGGCGCAGAAGCGCCTCCAGCAAGTGTTCAATGGGAGGGGGGCTTTACATTCTGAAAATTTGATAAAGATCCAATGATTTATAGTGTTTCATATTTCAATTTAGAGAGTTGGAACTACGTTTGCAAAAACATGTTGTGCTAAAGGGCTTCCGCCAGTAATTTTTTTTAAATAAATCCATGTTTTTTCGGGTTCATGGTTTCTTTGCTTTCAGCTGATATTCGACGCAATGCCCACAGTTTCAATTTTGATAAATGCGACATACTATTTTAAGCTTCTGCAAAAACGAAGAGATCGCAAAATAAATAAATAGAAAATATGCTCAAGCAAATATAGAGTTGCCAAGCGCTCGAGCTGTCAGCACCGAAGTGAAATTAGTTACTGGCCATAGACACCTAATATCTGCAGCAGGGGTACCCAACCTGTGGTACGCGAGTAACTTCCATTTTTACGCAAAAACCTGGATTCACAGCTTTCTAGTTCACGTGTCGCGCTTTGTTTCTAAATAAAGAAATTTTCCTGTAATCTGCTATTCCTATTGTTTCGTAACATTATGACGTTCGATGCGCTGTTAACAAATTTACGCCACGCATCGACCAACTGGTGGAAGGTGAACAAAAACAGAATCTCATTAAATTTAGTTTTGGTCTTTCATTGTTATTTTAATGTATACTATTCTTCTTAATAAACGAAGATCAAATTTGTTGTTCTAGAAGAATGGTAGAAATGATATGCGTTGACAAAACGGGGATCCCCAAGTGGTGCGAGATCCTGAAAAGGTTGGGAACTCCTGATCTACAGTGAATAAAACAAATAACTGAAACGTTACATAAAAAATGCTTGAAATTCACAACTTTTCTGAACTTCTGTTCTTCATTCCTTTTCTTCAACTCAGGACGCGTGGTGGCTGCCTAGAGCAACACAAAGTTTGATGGAAACGAATGTCAGCAACAAACCATGTGGTTGGTCGGGATGACGATTAACAGGGGTGGGGGGTCCAGGGTTTGGTTCAATTGCAACGCCAAGCGATCATGAACCCTCCTGAAATGTGGCTCCACGCAAAATTCTCGACACCTCCCCCGCTTCGCGCTCGTCTTCATTCCATTCATCACCACCTCATGTTTCAGCGGCGAACCTTTGAAGGTGTCTGTTCGCTTCCAACACTTAATGCAGCAGATTATGTTCGGTCAGAAGTTGAGGGGTGCCGGGGGTCGTCGCCAGGTGGGAGGGGACGTGGTCTTCCTTTTGCCCAATTGCCCCCCCCATGTGCTGTTCGGGGTTTCACCGAAACGTCTGTTCTTCATGACGTCATTGCTTGTTTCCTCACGATCCAGACTTCAAGCGTGACGTCACCATCCTCACACACACCAGAGGCGGACAACAGGATGATTTGACTCAACGCTTGGCAACAAGAGTCGTGCGCACAGGTAAGTGTGAGGATAACATAAGTTACTATGGCAACTACGCGCGCACAGGGATACAATGGACGCGACGTCTTTATGAGACTCGGGAAAAAGCTTCGAGAACGAATGAAAGGTTTTGAAGATCGGTTGCGCCGAGGAAACAGAAAACTGCAAATATAAGAAGACTTGTATTGATGACGTCGTTGATGATCTGCTCCCACATCAGGGCAACTGGTGGAAATGGAATTTGCTCGAATCAGTCGTTTATTGCAAGCCCTTGTTTCAAGATGATTGCGTCACAAACACAAGACATCGACTTATGCCCCGTGGCACGATGATTGCGAAGTGCGGTGTTTCATCATCACCGAAGTTTGATTTCGATTCTCAGAACAACATGGCTTTGCGCGGAGCCTTCGCTGCCTCCCCTAGTTCAGCCAATCGGCCTGGCGACTATGGTCATTATGAGGTAACTTCCTGTTCGAACACATCCGGATATACTCTTAACCGCACTTCTCGAGCGCAGTGCGAAGCAAAGTCGAATGCAAACTGCATAGCTCTGGGGGGGAGGGGCAAGTTGCTGCATTAACTTTGCTTTTTGCCAGCAAGAGAGAAGCCGAGTGAAGAACCATATGTTGATGTCTGAAGCAAAAATGTAAACAGATCACATCAATCTACAACAGAGGAACTTCATCCATCTGAGTTTTACACATTGAGGTGACATTTGGAAAGTACTCAACGCACGTGGTGCCATGGCAACAATCGTCAATGCACGTGATGCCATGGCAACAACCGAAAAAGCCATTGAAAATACGACAATAAAGGTTTTCTGAAGTTTGCACATTTTGAAATTTTCGCTTATAACATACATTGACAGCGCTTTGAAAGATAGAGACAAAACAGTAGGAATCAGGTAACTATCGTTTTGAAATCAGCAGTTGCAAAATTTAGCGAGTGTTGATTGGTTGATACCTGGTGACGGTCCAGTGCCTCATTTGCCAAACGTTTGATGGCTGCAGTTGGTGCTTGCTCAGCTCTAGTATTGAACAAATTTACATGTTCGGATGAGACGGAGGTTTGGGGGGTTATACAAACATGTGGGGAGCAGTGAACACGGAGCAGGGCGCCTTCGGAAACAAATGTGGCGACAACCAGATGATCGGTATGATCAATTATCATCGAATATCAAACGAACGAATTATCGCGCTCCTAGCCATGCGTGACAAGACAACGTCATTGCGCGGGAACCACGTGATCACAAAACCCGGTGATTGGCGGGCGAGTCAGATCCTTTCAGCTCGTTTGCTGCTTGCCTCACTTCATTGCATATGTTTGACGTCAGAATTACTCCACGGGGAATCACCGGATGTTACGTCATATCTTGCTTCTCGTCCCCAAACCGCTGTTCGGGGGGGAAGTTTTTATCAATCCCTGAATTTCTTTGAAGTTCTTATGATTTTTATCCGCGACCCATTGGAGCAGAACGGTCTCGCATGACGTCACAAACGCTCCAGACTTGGCCAAGCGCTGCGATACAAGGTCAAAGGTCATGAGGATGTCTCAAAGACCAACAAAACGATCAAGAGGCGAATGCTTACTTCAAAAGCTAGCAGCCGATTGGTCATCTCTCTTGATGACGTAGCATCCGCAACAATGTGCACGTCATATCCTCGTGACATCAGATCGATCGCGGTCTGCTGCACACACACGTGACTCTGCAATGCATTGATGATGTTCAGTGTTGTTAGCATTTCATACACTCGAGTAACATTCACTGGGTAGCTGTGATGTTACACTGCTGATTATGACATCATAATTAGAGATCGACCGATATGGCTTTTTTGAGGCCGATACCGATTTTCCAGAATTTTTAAATCTTGTTTTCTGCTTCATTATCAAAAATATGATGTATTTTATGCCTTACCTTTTTTTCGAAACCTTAAAATCAAGATTTATAAGCTAGAATTTTTGAAATTGCAGCAATTTCAATACTTGATTAGCCTAACTTGTTAGCATAGTATACACTGTTTACAATGAATAAACACAGTGCCACGAATAAAAAAATAATGTTAAAATAACGAAGTAATAAGAACAGAACACTGAATGTAAGAGAACTGCCTACAGTGTTTAAACCCGAAAAAGTAAAAACAGTGCTTGAAAGTTGAAAGATGCTCAATAATGAAAAGGAAGTACAAAATAGAGCATCAGGCTAAGGAGGTTAAAATTAGTACAACACTGTATTTAAGTAACCATTGCCAAAAATGAACATATTTCCGAAACAGCAGTTAACTTTTTTGGTCTTTGACAGTATGTTTGTTAATAGTTACTGTACTACATAAATCTTGTAAAATTTTGTTTTTGTATATATTTCACAAATCAACCTTTCAGACTCTTCTTCAACTCAGTGGGTTTTCAATTTGAAAAGTTAATCCAAGTCTTAAAGAAACAAATTTGGAATTTTGATGTAATGTAACATTAAATAACTGCATGTCCTTAAAAAAGAAAAACTAGTTCCATTAGTTCCTGCAACTGAAGTACTGGCATTGGTATGAAATGAAATACCTCAACTGATTTGTCAATTCTCAGTAGTTCCATATCAACAATTTAAGATTGTCATGCAGAAAGTAAAGTTTATCTGCATTTTCACCACGTACTGTAGCCTACAGTGAGTTAGCCGGTCATCTACAACCTGGCCTAAACAAAAGCAGCACTAGGCTATAATCGATTACCGCCCCTCCGCCAGAAGTAAATTCCATAAGAACAAGTCACCATAACAATAGTTAAGATGCACATGTGCGCATTACGCATCTGATGATTGTGCAATAATGCCGCGGTCGCTCTGATCCAATCACAAACACTGCGCTTTTAACTTGCGTTGTTGCAAACACTGCTTTTGCTGATCGTGTTTAACAAACGAACAACAGCAATTGTGATGCAACAATGAACACTGACTGCCGCGCTGCTATCGGACCGAACGACAAATCATCGCTTCAATGTATTCGTGAAATGTTTGAGCAGCGCTCCCGCAGCTTGTGTGCCTCATCCACAAACGCTGGTTTCATGTTTGCAACAGCTTGGATTGTGAGATCACAATTATCATTATCATGCCTCGTGGAAAATGTCGATTAAGTTAACCCACGAACACGATGTTTCAGCTTGCGTACAGTATAAACCAGCGCGCTTATAGCCCATTACATCAAGTTAAGAAAAGTAAAATCCTTTTAAGATGTTACTTGCAACTGCTTCATAGCGACAGTTGTCGTCACTAATGAGCAACGATTGCATTTGTAATCATATTCATAACGCCATAAATGTTGCTTAACACAACGCAATTCATTTTTCATGCAAGCTTTTTTAAATTAATCTGCGCTAAACTGGGCATTGATTGGACTTCTGCAACTTAAGTACCAGTCAAACTTTTCGTGCTGCGAAAACTTCCGGAAGTATAATGGGAGTTTATTCGTACACAACACCTGCACGTGGTGGCTTCAAGCATTGCGAAACTTCCCGTTGATGCTTTTGTTTCGGTTGTGACGGCCGACGCACGCTCCATGGTTTATCTTGTCTGCTTGTTTATGAAACCGCACCTGCTAGCGTTGCTGCAAGATAATTATCTCGACTTGCTTCGCTGTGCTTTCGTGCGCAAGTTGTCTGGATGCGTGAGGAATATAACAGCGTTTTGTCAACTCCTATTGAGGCCGATAATATCGGCCGTTTTGGCCGATACCAGTATATCGGTAAAACCCAAATATCGGCCGATATATCGGACGATCTCTAATCATAATAACAAACGCACAGAACAATCTGCTCGACTTTCGCGATCTTGATGAAAAACATGACAAATGCGTTTTTGGAAAATGTGTGGTTACCTCTTCACTTTAAAACTTGAACCACAACAACCTAATTGTCACGTCATAGTCAGTCCATACCTCGACACCGAAAAGGACAACGGACTTCAAATTCGAATGTTTTTCCAAGTACTGCGTCACTTCCGGAGTCAGCATTGTGAACTTTGTTTTTTCTGAAGTCAACGACGCGTGACTGATATCCAGCTCCTGAACAGTTTTCCCAAGACCCTTCGGATACTGCAATGGGGGGGACACCACTTAGTTGCCGGGAACGCTCTATGTTTCTATGTTTAAACAAACAAATCATCCATAGGCTCTTAGGTCAGCTTCACAGCAGCGATGGGCCATGAGTGAGCGCTTATAGCACTTCCCTCTCAAGCGTTTGGTACCTTCGCAAAAGGAGTGTTGCAACAACGATACAGAAGTAAAACCCATTTTGCAAAACGCAAGAAGCGCATTCGGTGGGTTGGGCGGCTTGATGCAACAGCCAATCAACTGCCTTGATGTTGCGCCAGATGGATCCGTGGAAGAAACCGTCTGAACCGCAATCTTGTGGCGATACTCAACCACAGCGTGCATGGATGTTTGAACTGCGGGTTTTCGAGCAAGATACGATTTGCATTCTAAAACGCTTTTTCACAAAATTTATTTTTTTTACCTGCAATGGGAAGTTTTTTTTACCATAAACAGTCCACGTCAAGTTTTTCAACTCAAACCTGTTGCATTTATTTTCGACAACAGTAAAGTCCATCAAAAGCAACATAAGAACTCCATAACGTATTTCATAAAGTTGGTCGATGGAATTTCGGCCACACCCTCGTTTACTGATTCAACAGATGAAGTTGAACACATGTGGCGGTTGGTATCGGCACATGGTGAGGTTTTTATAAACCTCCAAATGTAACGTCATCAACGACCCCAGGAATCGTCCGACTCGAGGGGGGGCACAGGGCAGCAATACACTGGCTCACTTGGCCGGGATAAGAAAAGGAAAGGGCGTCACTTTGGCTCAGTAGTTAATTCATGTTTGGAAATTCGAGGCAAGTGCAGGTCGGCAAACTGGGCCAAACACAGTGCATAAATTTGTATCAGTATGATCCAGACTATATGGGAATAACAAACAAAACAAGAAAACTCAAAGTTCCTGCTGGAAACACCGGACCAGCCGACGTAAATGCTGCTTCGTGGTGTTGTGTGCATGAGGGTCGTGTTCACAAAATTTTTGCGGGGGGGCAGGCACGCTGCGTAAATCAAGTTTGGTGTTTTCGTAATTTTCCACTGAGGAAGGTCAAGAAGAACAAAACAATAATTTCACTCACTTTTTTAAGCACTGGATTATTAAACCACGCAAAGTTTCCGTATCGTATCAAGAAATGGGAAAACCATTGTTCAAAAATCCGAGGGAAACACTAGGCATGACGTCACTGCTTGTGCATACACGTCACTACTCGGCGCACAGCCGTGTTGGGACCGCGGCATGGACATGGTCCGGGCGGGAACACAGGCGTGCGGTAGAGACTTTTGGGGAGGGAATGCTTCATTGTCCGGTTGATCTGCCCGGTTTCATCTCACGTCAATTTGTAGCTGCATGTTGTGGTGTATCGTTAGATCTATAGTCAGGATCCTGATAACTCCAGCCTGGGTTTCGTTTTTCGCTGAGACATTGCGGTCATTTGTGCCATAATAGCAGCAAAACTCGCCGTAACAGCGTTCGGTAACCTAGTTTTTCAGACATTATGAGTGATGACCGAATTGAATTGATTGATTGATTTCGGTAATTAAAATAAATTTGGTCTATGAAAACCAGTAGTTTGCCCCAGGATGGAGGGGGATGGTCACCCATCCTGACCCTGCGTCATGCACACCTGTAGCCATGAGTATGTGTGGTTGACTGACACATGATGTAAGGTTTGAGAAACTGGTTCATGTGTCAACTATTGACATTGCGTGGGACCTCATGCTGATCACACAAACTATTAGTGAAATCGTCACATGAGCCTGTGTTTAATCAACGTTTGGTTTCATCTGACACAGACTAAACAAAAAATGAACGAAAAGTATGGGTACAAAACACGATGAAGCTTAAAACTACACATAAAAGTTTTTGCACATGTTTTAGGTTGTAATTTTTTTTCTCATGAAGTTACAACCGCTGGAAGTATGTTTACGAAATTTCGTGAAGAAAAAGCTGTTCGGGCATTTCAACACTATGTACGCACAGTTTTCCAACTGTTTTTCAAACACAAACAGTTTTTGTTCAGAAAAAAAGTAGGCAGGGTTGACTGATTTAAATCAGTGTTCTCAACTCAGATTGTTCCAAGAGCAAAACGAGGACTTATGTAAAGCAACCCGAGGGCCGCATTATGACGCTGACGCAACAATGGCGGTTCCTGAACTTTACTAGAAACAGTTTTTAGTTTTACATCTTATTTCCTGCGAAAGGTATCGTGAGTTCTAGGCAAACCATTCCTTGCTGTATCTACGCTCTTTAAAAAGGAACTTGTTCACTCGCTAGCCGAACACTTTTAAACACCGGTGAATAAACTAAATAACTTAAATGTTAATTATTTGCAAATCCCCAGAACGCATCGCGGGCCGCACAAAACACCTTTATGGGCCACATGCGGCCCGCGTGTTTGAGACCCCTGATTTAAATAATTTGATTGAAATCAGTGATTTAAATCTTGGTTTGAAGAATAAAACCAAACAATAAAAATCAAGCAAGAAATCATATGCAGTTTTAAAGCTTTGTGTGATTTCCATCACACTTAATTAGCAGGGCAAGTTTTTGCAACTTTTTTACAGTTTCCTATATACTCAGAATTTGTGTAGTACACTATTTTAAGCTGGTTCCACGAATTTTACATTGAAACTTTTATCAAGTATTGCGGAAAATGTTGTTAAATTGCCAAGCAACTTCATGCACTGTGGAGCGAAGTTTCAGCGTGTTACGCAAACTGTTGGCAACAGATCGCTATTTCTGGCCAGATAATGTTTGGGAATATTTAGCGTTATATGTAAATATATCGCTTGAGTAAATCAGAATCGTTTAAAATGTCTGTGTATAAATGCAACTTTTGTTGAAAATAAATGCAAATTTCTCACGATTTTATTGCAACAAAACTGCCCTATAATTAGCATTCTAATACGTTTTCACTTGCATTAGTGTAGAAAGCAAAGAGTTCTTATGACGACACAAGTTAAACCACTTGAAGTCTGATCAATCATAGCATCTGTAAGGTCGCAGATTCTATATCATTTAACTACAAAAATGACATGTGGACTGAAATCACTAACTTTGCAGATTCGGAAATCATAACTGTTAGAATGACGCAAGTTTGGAAGTGCATACTGGCTTGAGGTGAAAGTTGCACCTAAACTCCATCAAATGCGTAGGCTATTGACTGTAGGTCAATTATTATGTCTACAGTTTTATGTAGACATAATGTAACTATTATGTCTGCAGTCAATGTAGGCTATTGACTGTAGACATAAAAGTTATAAAACACGTTTTTGCTTCATAATAACAGACACATTATTAATCTGGATTTTTACAATTTTATGCTTACAATGGCATGAGTGCCAATAAATTTGCTAAACTAGTAGTTTCAGTGTTGTCATTTCAACAAATAACTCGTTTTGAATGGTGTACACCGGCACTGGTGTTATGAACTGATTTGCATTGAGGGATATTGCATAAGCTCAAAAATGTTTGAATGAAAGTTCAGTTGTTTCTAGATGTTGAAGTTTATAACACCAGTACCAGTATACAAAACAAGATGTCTGTACTTGAAGTTGACAAAGCACAAAAACGTTACATTAAAATAACTTCTTTAAAATGAAAACCTGCAAGGGTTAGGTGGCCATCTCCTGCACATTCAATCATAAAAATCTGATTTAAATCAAAAAATCCAATTTAAATAAAAAATCCGATTTTTTGATTTTTTAAAAATCATGATTTATATCAAACCTGAAAGCAGGTCTTACTCATCTCTAACATCGTACGTTTTGTCACTGATGCTTTGAACAATATATTTATGTTGCTTTGCGCTCGGTCGGTCGGCGGCATCTACAACACCCGGTACAAGGTCGGGCCACTAATCGGGACAAGGTCGGACCCCTAATCCATAGTGTGGCGAGACTAAAAGGTTGACAATTAACTTCAAAACTGGAGTAAAAGTTCACTGAAAGTTGTTTATTCATTGCTTGCTTTTTCCTTGACACCTCTACCACCCACGAAGTCAAGTTCTCGTCCATTCTGATACTTTAGCAGAGGTATTTCGACGTCTGTTATGTCACTGTGACGTCTTCACATTATTGGGGCCAAAGATTTTCTCAACGTTAGAAGAAACATAGCCGGTGACGTGCTCGCTCATTGCAGGGGTGGGGTATGCCAGACAAGGGGTGAGGTGCATTAAGGCAGGGGTGAGGTACGCCAGACAAGGGGTGAGGTGCATTAAGGCAGGGGTGAGGTATGCCGGACAAGGGGTGAAAGCAGCAGATCAGGCCGCGTTGCCAAAACTTTTTATGAATTCGCTGCGCACGATTTGAGCAGAACATTTACAAAACATGCATTGTCGACCACAGTGCATCGGAGAGGAGTGAAACAACAGAACCAATCACTGACCAACAGATGTGATACAAGCTTTTGAAGGCCTCGGTACTGAGGCAAGAAATGTCTGGACGGGAGATGACAACGTGTACGCAGCATAGGTGAAAAGTGAGCCGTGTCACAGGAAAAATATTCCAAAAACAAAGAAAACTCACCTGTTCCGTTACAACTAATGGCACGCCCAGTATTTGAGACGCTTTCAGGACACGATTACCATTTTCAGTTATTTCATCAAAAAAGCTTATGGCTGGTTGGAATCTCTCCTGCATGTCGCAGCAAAAAACAACACTTGAATCAGGATCAAGGCTTCCGAAACTCTGAACCACAAGCAAATCCTTGTTAAATCTCAAGCACAGGTTTAACAAATGCCACGACAAAATGTTGTTTTCACAAATATTATCTCTGTCTAAAAGCAGCCAAAATAAGCTCATTGAACTGAAAGGACAGATGAATCAATATTACATAATCAATATTATATAACGCAGAACGGTTTCGAGGCAACGTTTTTTTTCTAAAAGTTAACTACATGTGATCTGGTTTCGTTCAGTCATAGACCGAAATGTTTTTGAAATGTCCGAAAAAAATTAAGTCATTTCGGCCAAAATGTCTGAAAATATAGGCTAATGAACACTGTTGCGGCGAGTTTTGATACAACTGACACAAATAACCAAAATGTCTCAGCGAAAAAAATACGAAGAGTTCGGTAGTCAAAGCTGATGATTAGTCCTTGAAATATTTTATGCTTTTGGGTTAGGGATCTCGCACTTAAAAACAATCAGACCTTGTTAATTTATTGCGGTTTTCTTTCACTTTGATCTGTGCAAAAAATTTGAAACAACAATGTAACTAGCTTTGTATTGCAAAAAGTGAATTGAGATAAATACAACAACGCATTTTCATAAAATGACTGTATTTTTATCTAAGCACCACCAACCTGTTTACACAACCCACGAAACTTCTGTTTGCTGCCACCCACAACATAATCATTTCCAACGTTGACCCAACAGTTCCAAGCTGTATTCCACTCTTGGACAACAGATATTCGGCGAAAGTCAAACGTTGCATTGAAGATGTTGATCAGTTCATCGTATGGTAAACCTAAAAGTTGGAAGCAACATTAAGCACTTGAGTTGAGTTGATTTTATTTGGCGATAATTAATATTCAGCTAGAAAAAACACAAATTAGTGCAAGGACGCCAGGGCATTGAAGGAACCGGAAGGTTGTCGAGTCGATGCCCCTCAGCAGTTAAACTAGCTTTGTTACTGTCCAGTTTCAACTCGTGGTGGTGCATATATGTGGGAAGGAGCTGCTAGATGATCAACACAGTTGCACAGGGGGGTGCTGGGTCGCAACCGGTCTCTCTCGGTGGATGGGTTGCTCAGATACGCAAGGATCTGGGCGTGGCAGAGAAAGTATAAACCAGTGCTTCCCAACCTTTTTCAGTTCGCGACCCACTTTTAATGCAAGTTTTATTGTGCGAACCACAATGAGATATGACCAAACGTTCGCGACCCACTTTTAATGCAAGTTTTATTGTGCGACCCACAGTCAGATATATGACTAAGATTAACAGTTACGTAAGACCTGCATCTTTGCTACTGTTTACCTGAAATCAACAAACTACTAATTTCCCTATAGTTATAGTAGCCTACCTACACTTTCCAACGTCTAGGGTCGTACCTACTGAAATAGTTAATGCGACACAACACATCTAATGGTTACATATTTGTTACATTGTTGCATATTTGTTACGTAATGATAATGCAATAATTTCCCGATCTAATAGAAAACTGTAACATTTAGAAATGCTTCGCGACCCACCTGAAATACCAATGGGTCGCGACCCACTGGTTGGGAAGCACTGGTATAAACCCAGCTAAAATGAAACTCTGCCCGGGTTGTTATAACCCTTTCGCATCTAGCAAGCTTACTCTTGCGATTACAAAAATTATATATTTCTTCTTAAACCGTTAACAAATAAACTTGCTATTACGGAGATTCACACAAAGCGTTAACTACTGAGGAAGCATTAGTAAGCGATGCAGAAACGATTGTGGCAGGTGCGCTGTTGCAGGCGCAAATAAGCTAATCCAAGTAGGATTCCAAATAAGATGCATATGGAAAGAGGTGAAAATGTTGCGTAGGCTTATCCTTGTTTGTAAACAACACAGAAAAAGTGTGTATTGCAAATTATTCATAAAATAATGAAATGGACCACACCACAGGAAGAGATTCAGACAGTCAAACATGCAAACAAAACACAGGTGGCTGTTCAAGACCAGGCTGCATAACAACATAAGGAAATGAAAAGACAATTTGAACTATGTAGTGTAACAGTCTCTTTTTGGAGACACAGACTCCGAAATGCAGGGACCGTGGTGTTTCAGCAGCACAAACGATAAAAGATTCCCCTTTCACTCTTTATTGGGTGTGCTGCACTATGCATTTTATAGTTAGATGACGTCCTATTGGTGCTCTGTGACTTGTCATGGTAGGATGGGAATGTTTTCAGATTGATAGGGACCATGTCTTTTTTATTTTCACTGAGACATTTCGGTCATTTGTGTCACAGTTGTGTTAAAACTTGCCGTAACAGTGTTCATTAGCCTATATTTTCAGACATTCTGAACAAAATGACTTAAATTTTTTTTGCCAAAGACTGAAAAAAAACAAGCATAGGGCCCAGTGATGGAACAAGACCTGGTCTCGATCTAAAGATTCTAATTGTGTGAGTCTCGATCTCTAAGGCATCAACCCCTGTCGCTTTAGCACTTTCAATATTTCATTGACATGGCTTATTAAAGCTAATTAAAGTTGTTCACTGTTGCATCTTTAGAGAGAGAAAGCTAAAAAGGGGAAAATGCATACAATCCAACAAAATGGAAGCTTGAAAGTGTTGGTCATCTTTTTTCAGAGAAAACAAGTACAAGTCAGGCCCAGTCAACAAATTTACAGGTCTTGAGGCTTGTTTCGACTTTTTTTTGACAAAGAGGCAACTTTGAAGTCACAGTCTTTGCTGCATCACTGGGTCTCATAGACCCAAGTCTATGGCAAAAGAATGTCTACTGAGCTATTGATCTCATCATCCACTATGTCAGTGGGCACCAGTCTGAATTAAAAAGATGAAGCTGAGAAATGAGCTACACATGCTACTCTACATTAATTCTCGAGTGCAACTGCCCAGATTAGACATTGTTAAGATCAACAAGTTGAATTAGGGTCAATTGGCCACTTAGTCAGGTAACAAACACAGTCAATATAAAACAGCCTGCTCATGTTTGAGAACCAGAGTTGTAATTAAGAGTTTTGTTCCCAAGGTGTGCCCATGCTAACACAAAGATCATTGCCACAACACATATCCATGACAATGTTCGATTTATAAAAGAATATAAAGATTATACAAGTATGCAGTTTTGCAAAGAGTGAGAAGTTCTCTAAGGTAAACATTTAACTTCAAGTTTTAAGCAATTAACACTAGGATTACCGGGATTCGCAACTACCTAGAATTACCAAGCGCGTCAATTTATGCACATGCTCTGTGAGTAAAACACCAAACTCAGTTATATAATTGAGATGAAAAATTACAAGTTGTGTCATATTGGTGAAGAACCAATCAAAACAAAAAAGATAGAGTTGAAGACAAGCAAACCAGTGGGAAAAACAAGCTGTTAAGTGGTGCATGTTTTATGTTGTTTGGCCTGACATTCACCACGCATGGTCTTATATCAAATCACGCAAATATCTGTTGTTCCATTTCTGCAATCTTTGCCAGAACGAGTTTTGCTCTTTTTAGGTGATGGACCACAATCTGCAACAGCTGCACTGCTTTCAATTTGTAGCCTTTTGTTTGAGTTCCCCCGTCAGTTCTCACTCTCTCTCTAAATGAACATTCCGGGTTATATGCTGGAATTGCAAATGTGCTTGTAAATAATCCAGCTATTTATGAGTGTCATGTCTGTTACAATATAAAACACATGGATTGGCCAGCATCTGCTTCCAGCTTCACAGTTCACAGAGTAGCATCTCTTGACATTTGGTCAAAAATATCGACTTCATCTAATTTTCTTTGTAAAAAAAGTAGTGTTTCGAGTTTGTTTTTCAGGATATTCTTTGATGGAATGGCAACATTTGAGTGCAATGAACTAAGTATGTTTACAGATTTTGACTTCTTGCACTTATACTTAGGAATAGTAATCGTAGCAACAGCAGCATCTGCGAAGTTAAAAATGGTGGTGTCATGTAGGCTGCAAGGTTCTTCCAGATTGTTAGGTAATTCACTTTGGTTCGATAGGATCTTACCGACAAGGCTGCAGCCTTGTTTTGCCAGGCGCAAACAAGGATCTAAGAATGTCAAGTAATTGTCGGTTACACTGTGGCCATTCTTCAACAAAGGCATAAGTTTCATCACTAGATCAGTTGCCATGCTCGCATCACCCTCTTGCTCTCATCTTTTCTTACATATGGGAAACCTTGATTTAATATTTAGTTTCAACATCAACGGCCATCTAGAATTTTATTCCAAATTTATCCGCTTTGTTGGCCATGCATTGTAAAAACTTGCACCATGCCGTACATGGGAGTAGCTGCTCATCAACAGTAATTTTAACATTAGGCCTGAATGTCTTATTACAAATATCAATGAAAAGGTTCCACAAAGATGAAACTAAACAAAATTTACCCTTTTGCAGATTTTGTCTTCTTTCAGAGTGAAAGTCAAACCTTAGGGTATAAAGTGGCTTTTGGTATGTTTTTCACCATGCTTGTTTAAATATTAAAGCATGCTATAAAATAAGTACCAACAAGTAACAAAACAAGTACACAACATTTTTTATTAATTTGCTTGAGTTGGGTAACGTGGAGTTCCTGCTGATCACAACCTTGAGGCTAGGGATGCATATAAGGGAACATCAAATCTTATGGATTCGAATCCTTCAGTATTCAAACCCAAATATAAGAGATTTTCCAAATATTCAGATTTGAAATAAATATGGATTAAATAAATGTGAAAATTGCAAAGTTGGCAAAACAAATACTTTTAATTAGTTCTGCAGTCGCAATAAATTTTGCAGCGGCCTCTTTGTGTGTAAAAGAAAGAAAAAACTCTCAACAAGCTCATGGCACTGCATAGTGACATAACAAGCTAATTAGCAAGTCGTGTGATCACTGATCGGCATTCTAAACCTCAGCAGGATTTTTTAAAGACCTCTGCACGATTGTAATTTTTTGTCAAACGTCCTCTGCTATGCCTAGGCTACAACATTTTTTTCAAACTAGTGTGGTGCAACCAGTTACTGCATAACACACAATAAGTTTTTTGCACTTGGCCTTTTCTAATGGAATTTCTACATCTGCTTGGGGAAGCAATTTTATGACGATTACCTCTACTGGTAATCATGCAACGCATGCCAATATATGGTACTGTAGTTCCAAATTACGATAGCAATTAAAGTAGACAACAGTAAGTAGTAAATGCTGTCAGTTTCAATGGGTCAGGTGTGCACCAATGCATAGCACTTCACATGTCCACAGTCATTCGGGAATAGGATTCAATACTCTGGATTCAAAATAAAGATTCTAGAATATTCCAGAACCTCTAAATGCTCCATACTACACATATCTACTTGAGGCTGCCATAGTGATCACCAACATGGCATACACTGCCCTGTTTACCATTATGTGCCAATTTTAAATGATTCTCGCACAAAAACAACTGCAACTATTGAAAACCACAGCAACGGAGGTTATCAAAATGTTAATTTATGTACTTACCACAAGGAAATGTTCACCCCCTGGCAATACATGGCTATGTCAATTTATGTACTGTACCTACCAAAAGGAAATGTCCACCTCCTGGTAATATAGGGATATGTTAATTTATGTACTTAACAAGAGGAAATAATGTCCACCCCCTGGCAATAGATGGTCAACTTTTTTTAAACATGTTGATCAGTAACATCCAAGGTACACAGTACATTGATCAACATATTTTGGTACAAAACGTGTTAACATCATAACATATTTTTATTCCACAACCATAACTGGCATGGACTTACTGGCAAAACCAAATTTAAATTCCAACCTCCCACGAATATTCCGAAATAAACTATATTCATAAATTTTACGAATAACGGACAGAAAGTTTTGCCCTAGTTATAGTGCTATGACCACGTCAACCCATTTTCAGTCACGAAAAATGGAAAGCAAAGACTCTATAAGAAAATCCAAACAAATTACAACTGAAATTATGCAACGTTACACTTTGTTTTAAAGTGATACAACACCAAGTAATGTTAGCCTCTAAAGTGTTCTCTTGTTTCAATCATGAGCAATATTGTCTGTTTTCTAGTACAGTATAAAATAGGTTGACTTTTGATCTAATTTTTCACTGATAAGAACAACAAATTAAAAAAAGTTTACCTTAAAAATTGATACAAATGAACACGTAAATGAATTAACTTAGTTCTTCAACATTTTTAGAATATATAGCCCAGGATCATAATCTTTGAAAATCAAGGACTGACAGCACTTACTGTACTAGTATGACAAAACACCAAACTAGATACTAACAGACTAACCTGGTTGTAGTTTTACTTGACAAGCTTCATCACCAAATATCAACAAGCAATCTAACTCAGCCATAGCTCTACAAGTCAAGTTTTTTACACATGGAACAAAGTCCAGCCAAAGACAACAACAGTGCAAAAACATGAGTGTTTGTCATATACAGTATATATATATAATGCATGTCCAACATGCAAAAAGTAACATCAAATATTTCAAATTATTATGGCTTTTTCCAAAATATGACAAAGAGTCCCACAATGCTCTTCCACTGCTACCAGTGAGAAAACGTATTTCACAAGTTCAATTTACGTAACACATTTAATATGCTCATAAATATCATTGTTAGGTTGTGATTTAAAAACATCAGTAGTATATAATGTAACAACATACAGAAATGCAACTGAGGCATGATCTTAGCTCTTATCATAATTCCAGTGGTGAATACTCTTGCAATGAACCAAATACAGTCTTCACAAAAAGGAATTCACAGTACTGTTTTCATATTTCGAATAAGCAAAAAGAAACTCCATGTACTTTAAGCAACTTATGTGTATAGGTTTCGTCCAAACGCGGAAGGGCTGACATGAGCAACCTCAATTATTCAACAAATTACCTAGAAACTACAGAGGTAGTTTACCCATCTATTCAAATGCTTATGAAACTGAATCAATACGACCGTGACAGTTCTGCACAGCAAACACGTTAACTTACACCAAGTCCAAGGTTAAACTGTCTTCAAAGGTAAGTTTTAACATGTTAATTAAAAAGTAAATCAAATGTAGCTGAAACTGTAAGATGAATTAGTGGAAATATTATACAGTGATGGAACTAACAACAGATAAATGAAACTTAAGCCTTGTGAAAATGGATGAAGATAAGGAATAATTGAGAATAACGTTTTGCTATTCTTTACATTCTAGGATTGATTTACACAAAAGCATTATAATATCTTACAAGTACTTGTGAAAATTGCACTATTTGTTATTTGCCAATAAACAAGCAACTTAAAACGTCACCCATCCGCTAGATGCTGATGATGGTGCAGAGCTTGAGAAATCTCCCCATTCTGCATCTGCCTTTGCTGCAACAGATGCAGGCCCAGGGGGAGGGGGCAATAAAAGGCCTGCACCACCACCGGCCTGCACTTTGGGCTTAGGTTTAGGTTTTGTGGAAGAGTTTCCCAGTTTGATTGTGAAAGTTTGTCCTTCTTTCAAACCAAGGTCAAGCTTGCTTGATGTTAAGGGTTCATTTTTTATGGTCTCATCTGTTTTGACTTGTTTGAAATGATCTTGAAGAGCAACATTAAAATCAAAGGCATCACCACGATCAGCAAATCCAGCACCAATGAATGCTGTGCGGCCATTATCATCCATTATGCGAATCACAAAATATCTGGATGAATCTGTAACTGGTTCAACAGCAACACCAGGATAAGTATCAACTGGAGCTTTGGCAAACAGTTCACCACTTCTGTCATCAAACTTTATACAAAGTTTTTTCCCAGTAACGACAATTTTCATTCTCCCAGTCCATTGGGGTTTATCAAGACCCCAGTCCGCTGCTCTATAGCCTCGATTTGATGGTCTGGGAGGTAAACGGTAGACAAAACATTCATTCTTAACTAACAGTGTACGTTCATAATCATCATCCATGTTGAATTATAAACAAATTTAAGAAACACTCCAATCTGAAAAACATGTTTGTAAGACAAGTCTGTCGACATAGTGAATTACATTGGAACATTAAGACAAACACTGAGCATAAAACAAATCCCAAAATTATCAATATTGAGCTACTTCAATATTGAAGTATGTGGAATGACATTGATACGCCCACGTGATCTAGCATGTGCAAAATGTGGGGCTACCTTTAACTGAATTTCTAATGTTTAAGGATATTGCTAATGAGTGTAAACTGACAGATTGTGAAGAACATAATGAAGACTCAACATGACCAATTTGTGATTATTCCTTCAGTGTAGCATTTACTGGAAGTACAAGTAACAACATGCTAAAAAGATTGAAAGATTTTGAGGTTAGTTAAAAAAACAAGCATAGCTAAAGGGTAGTGGGTGCACCAAGTATTGATAAGAAAAAAAAACAAGTAAAAATTAACCTTCATTTCATTCGATGCGTGAAACCTGCAATGTTAGCTTCCAACCTCTAGATCAGGGATCTCAAAGTCAAATTGCTCCGTGGGCCACATGAGGATTTACAAATTAACCCACGGGTCGCACTACGATGCTGATGCAACAATAGCGGTACCTGAACATACTAGAAACAGCTTTCACATCTTATTTCCTGCGAAAGGTATCCTGAATTACAGACAGATCATTTCTAGCCGTCTCTACGTTCCTATTAATCAATTCTAGCCGTCTGAGTAACTTGTTCTCTTGTTAGCTGAGCACTTTTAAACACTGGTGAATAAAATAAATAACGTAAATGTTATTCATTTCATTAATTTCATCCTCTAGGGAGTGTCACTGGGGCAACAACCCTAGGAGGACGTGGAATACCTCACGGTCAACAGCAATTTCAGATAGTTCTGCTGGCTCCACACCAAGATGGTAACAAGCAAGGTCGGAGATGCAGTCATTTCACCTGGGCCTTCAAAGATCACTGGGCCGCTTTACCGTGTGTTTAGCCAGCATGACATGCCTTGCCAGTCTTTCGTGGGGCATTTTGGATACATGGTTGAAATTACGTAGCTGTGATATCTTAATTCGGACAAGTGGTTCGACATTCAGGACTCTGCAAATTTCACAGCTGCACAATTTGTTGTGAAGTGTCACACTAGGGGTGAGCAATACCTGGGATCGAGTCACTGGGGGTGCCGAAAAGTCCCAGCCATATCTCAAGTTTTTCCTTCAGTACATTTGCTCCCAATAGACCTTAGGTTCGAAAAAGGGGGCATCAAGCTTGTTTCTTGCCCCAGGCGTTGTCTAATCTCAGTACGCCCCTGTGTCACACCGTAGACTCTTCGTAAAAATCTCATTTCTGACGTTACCTAGATCAACTCAGCCACCAGTTGCTACAGCCGGCAGTCAGCTCTAATACGGACGTCGTCGAAACGCAAACGTATTACGTAAGTGTGGCCACACTGAATGGACTGAACCAATATTAGCAATCATATCCGTGAAAAAATTATTACTATTCCAATTGAAATGGGTTATTTACATGTCCAAAAATGTATTTTGCTTGATTAAAACTTGTGCTCTGATCTTAAATACCTTGTTTCACAGCATTAAACTCTCCACCCTTCACTCAGCACTAAAACCTCAATGCTAGTGAAAGATGGCTTCAATCAACCGATCATTGCACTCATATCCATGGAAAAATTATTAATATTTTAAGTCAAATGGGTCATTTAATTGTCCAACATTACATTTTGTTTGATTAAAACTTGCGCTCTGATCTAGAAAGACTCCTAATACAGCATTGAACTTTTGACCTTTCCACTGGCAGTCAACGCTTAATGCCAGTCAAACATGTCTACAATCAAACAAATACTGCACTCTTACCTGTGGAAAAATTATTGATATTTTAACTGAAATGGGTTGTTTATATGTCCAAAAATATATTTTGCTTGATTAAAACTTGCACTCTGATCTCGGATAGCTTGTTTTATAGCGTTAAACTCTTCACCATTCACTCAGCACTAAATTTTCAATGCTAGTGAAATATGGCTTCAGTCAAACGAATATTGTGCTCATATCTGTGGAAAAATTACATTTCAACTGAAATGAGTTGTTTTTATGTCCGAAAATATATTCTGCTTGATGAAAACTTGCGCTCTGATCTAGAAAGACTCCTAATACAGCGTTGAACTTTTGACTTTACCGCTGGCAGTCAACGCTCAATGCCAGTCAAACATGTCTACAATCAAATGAATACTGCACTCATACCCGTGGAAAAATTATTGATATTTTAACTGAAATGGGTTGTTTACATGTGCAAAAAGATATTTTGCTTGATTAAAACTTGCACTCTGATCTCGGATAGCTTGTTTCACAGCATTAAACTCTTCACCATTCAATCAGCACTAAATCTTTAATGCCAGAGAAAGATGGCTTCAGTCAAACAAATATTGTGCTCATATCCGTGGAAAAATTATTAATATTTCAACTGAAATGGGTCATTTACGTGTCCAGCATTATATTTTAGATTAAAACTTGCGCTCTGATCTAGAAAAACTCCTAATATAGCGTTGAGCTTTTGACCTTCACGCTGGCAGTCAACATTCAATGTCAATCAAACATGGCTTCAATCAAACGAATACTGCGTTGATATCAGTGGAAAAAATTTTGATATTTCAACCGAAATGGGTTATTTGTATGTCCAAAAATATATTTTGCTTGATTAAAACTTGTGCTCTGCACTAGAACGTTCCTAATACAACGTTGAACTTTTAAACCTTTTTGCTAGCAGTCAACACTCGATGCTAGTCCAACATGGCTTCAAGCAACAGATCATTGCACTCATATCTGTAGAAAAATTATTAATATTTTTACTGAAATGGGTTGGTTATATGTCCTAAAATTTTTGGAAATTTTTTTGTCAGTTGTGTCCAAAAATTTTGCTTGATTGAAACTTGCGCTCATATCTCAAATAGCTTATTATACAGCTCTGAACTCATGATATTTTCACCAGCAGTCAATGCTTTATGCCAGTCAAGCATGGCTTCAATCAACTGATCGTTGCACTCATATCTGTGGAAAAATTATTAATAGTTTAACTGAAACGAATCATTTATATGTCCAAAAATATATTTTGCTTGATTAAAACATGCGTTCTAATCTTGAATAGCTTATTTTACAGCGTTGATCTTGTGTCAAGAACACAATTTTCTCACGTTGCAGATGAAACAATCACGTTGTTGGTTTCAGATGACCTTCACAACTGTTGTAGCTGTTGTGGATGAAACCAGTTGCATCAACAGCAAAAATGGGTAAATACCTTTAACTTGTACTTATAATGAATAGCATACTGTACACTCAAAAAATTCTGCAACGAATCAAGTTTTTTTTCATAACAGGTTGGATGTGACATGTGTCTGCGGTGGTATCACGATTTTTGCTTAAAATTGGGCAAGCTGTAACTATGAGAAGCTTGCCGAACATTCAAGTGGTAGTGTCCACTTTGCAAACCCTGCTGACATCACACAACTGCAAAATTAAATCAAGAATGCTGGTGCAACAGGATCAAATGCTGCATCACGTCACCTGAAACATATTTTATGGTATTATTCTATGATGGTTTTGTTGATATCATCATTAGGCCTATTGCTTTTTTAGGGACTGCAATCATCACATGGTCATGTGTTACTGAATATGCACTATAATACAACCTTGATCACAATATCGGTTGATTGAGGCTATGCTTTACCGGCATCGAGTGTTGAATACCAGCTGAAAGGTCAAAAGTTCCACGCAGTGCTACGAGCCTTTTTGCCCCGTAAAATCAGGTCGAACTGAACAAAATTTGCCTGAACAATGTGGTCACTCAATATGGAGACCAATTGTACATACAAAAAAACGGAATCATAACCGGTGATAACCACCCAGTCTCATTGGCCAACATTACTGTGCATTACATCCTACAGCCGATTGCGGATGTACTAAATGAGGCAGAACTTTTCGGCAGATTTATCGATGACATAATTTGGATTTCTGCGTCAGAAATATCAAATGAACATATTCAACAAGCACTAACTTCAGTTTTTGAGAACAGTGGCTCGGAACTAACGTTCTGACAAGCTTGCACTGCCAAGAAAACAGGCAAAGTTGAATTTCTGGACGTCAGTCACTGCGTTACCATTGAAGATGATTTTGGTTTTGTCACTAAAGACTTTGTAAAACCCACAGCGGAGGGAAGGCAATTCATAAATGGGAATTCTCACCACCCGCAAACGACATTCAAGTCAATCCTGTTTGGAGAA
>Ga0210059_1003792_pt1 | contig 24302 bp, 16 predicted proteins | sample Ectturendosymbi2_FD_188042 | JGI IMG/M metagenome (GOLD analysis project Ga0210059, IMG submission 188042) | Ecteinascidia turbinata endosymbiont from Florida, USA - Sample 2 (SPAdes) (version 2) | ecosystem: Host-associated > Tunicates > Ascidians > Unclassified | place: Key West, Florida...
ACTTAAAAATCAGCGAATACTTCCCTCACGCTTGATACTGGCGGGTGATAGACAAAACGACAGGCCGTGGGAAAGAACAAATTCTTCGGTATCTGACAGTTTGTAATCAGATAAGTTTGTGATGTTGTTCTTCTGAAAGCTTGTCTTGTTACCAAAGCGGTGTTGAAATAAAAGACGTAGATTGTTACTGTTCTTCTTTTGGTTGACGTCTTCTTTTTGTTCGTCAATGACAGCTAGGTAACGGCAGAACCGTAGCAAGTCGAAGAAAGACAAAAACTGTTCGATTTCCTGCCAGAGTGAGCGGCATTTGGTTCTGAGGGAAGAAACCATCAACCGATTTTTGCCAATTTCATCCTGCATGAAGGCTCGTTCGTGCATACATGTGCATGAGTAAACTTTCTACGATGAGGCAAGTCAAATCTGAAAACAGAAATCCAATGGCAGATGAAACACTGGACGATACCACTAGCACTGGTAGTGATAAGGTAACGATATTGTCAGGGAAGTCTCGACCAGTGGCATCCCACTGAGAGAGATTAGTAAATTGCTATGGGCTATCGTGTAATAATTTCAATGACACACTCAATTATCTTCCCCTAATGCTGCGCTGTTGTTTTACACATCATTTTATTGGAAGTGGACCGCGAGTTGTCACATGTTTGTAAAATGGCCCAAAAGTAGTTTGACCACGTTGAAGTATACAGGGTTGTCCATGGGACATATTTGTCTGTCCCATTCCCATCCCATAGCAATTTATGCCTGTCCCATGCCATTCCATGGGACGTTTCCCATAGGAATGACATTCCAATGGACAAGCCTGGAAGTACATCTATGGATTTCTCCACAAGTTTGAATTTCTGCCAGTTTTCGTAATCACTACTCTAAAATGTAAATGTCTTCGGTTTTGTTCAATGCAAATATATTTGAATTTCGCTTGCAACGTTTTCCTAGATAATCGTTTTTTTGGCATGGGTATTACCTACTCGTGCATCACGCCGACTGCACAATGTTGCGAACACGATACTATTTGCGTGCTAAAGCTGGTCCTGCTGTGGTTGCTGTTGTTGCTGTTTCGTGTATTGCAGTGGTTCAGTAATTGTCCTTTGTTTCAAGCTCCCCTGTCTGTAAAAACAGATGTATTTGTTGGTAAATTTATTGATCAAACTTTCCATATGGTAGGGCGCGTAGGCTCGCGCCACCCTGGAGATTTATTGACGTCCCCTTGGGGTGGCGCGCCCCCAGTTACGAACCACTGGTGCATAATATCAATGCTCCCGTAACTTCTTGTGCCGTCCTGAGCAGTACTTGGCAATCTTTCATTCACGGCACACTTAACAATTTTCCAGAATATTGCGGCACACCTCGACCACTATGTAAAAAATACACTTCGTGATTCATTGTTTGTGAAAACTTCGATACATCACAAAACCACCATAAACGTTCAGTGGAAGTCTAATTTCAGATAAAGTTATTCCGCGGCACACCTAGCATCGTCTCGAGGCACACCAGTGTGCCGTGTCACGCCGGTTGTGAATCATTGGTCTATAGCAGAGGTGGGCAAATAGCGGCCTGCGGGCCTAATGTGGCCCGCCACAACGTTTTCAGAGGCCCGCACAAGCATTCAGGAAAATCGTCAAATCTGAAATTTCCTCCAAGTTCTCACAATAAAGCTATAAATCGAAACTTGCTTCTATTTCCATAAGAAGGTATGACCCTCCGTTTGCGCAGCCTTCTCAAAGTGGCCCCCCAGCAAAATTACTTGCCCACCCCTGGTCTAGCGGTAGCCAAGACGAACAGCGACCTTTGTTTCGTCATGAAGGGTAACGTATGGTGCAAACGCACTTTTCTTCCGATAACGATAGTAGCTAAGTCATTTACACCAAATGCTATTGCATAGTCCGTCAGAAAAGGTTTTAATTAGTCGATTTGTAGAACGAAAGAGCAGAAAACATGATTGCAGTGTTTAGCCAGAGCGGTGCCGAAATTTGTAATGCCTTCAGGAGCTAAAAAGTGCAAAATTTCTGAGGAAATGCGCAACAATCTAGCAGTGTTGATTATGTTTGTTTTCCGGTGTTTTTTTTGTATTTTTGCTTCCTGCTTATTGTTCGGGTGAATGTTGTTTCTTGCCGAGTCAGCTGTGAAATGTTTTTAATAGTAAGAATACACTCCAGTGTTTAAAAATTCTCTTCTCGCAGCTAGCTGCATGTACAGTTGAACAAGTACATTGTCGACTACCAGAAAAAGCAAAGGAGAACGTTGCAAATCAGCGAAAACGTAATTTTTACAAAATACGACGTCATGAGATACGTCATAGGGAGTGAAAATTGCCCCGAGCCTCCTTATCCTTTAATGCGGCTCTGGTCGTAGCGTTGAGTTTATTTTCCTCCGATATCCTAACTTGGACCGCTGATAGTTCATATTCAGTGCAGTGACACATAAAATGAGTGGATGTAGAAGAAAATGCATATTATGTCAACAAACTTGGCCAAAACGTTGGTTTGGAAACATGAGCATGACGTCAAATTGTGACGTCACAAACAGCGCACATCAAATACAAATGACCACCATATGCCACTGAATGAAACCCCCCATGAAAATTTTCTGCGTACGCCACTGAGCGCCGCAGATAGGTGTGCATCGGCGTTTAGAGCGTGTACCTGATAGCAAGATGCAACAGCATGCGTAAAACTTATTTTGCAGAATATTCCTAACAAAGTCGTTCATTTTAATTTTCCCACTGAATTTTCCTCTGTCTGATCCTCAAAAGTTGAGTTTTCAACCCCGCGTTGATTTATGGTTTGTCATAAGCGAAACACGCACTAAATCTAAACCTAAAAAGAATCAGACAAATGGACAATGAACAATATAATTCTACCACAGATCCCTGCACAGTCTACGTTAAAATTTTATGTCATCATCATCTCAATGACCTTCGATTATCATGTCGACTGTGAAGTTCATCAACGAAATCATCTAAATTTATTTTTCAGCTCGTACCTTTCAACTGAAAGTAGATCAGTGACATCCAATCTTTCACTGGTTATGGAATTTCTAGGAAACGTTTTCACTATTTTCATTTTTTAAAACTTCTCTCGCATGAAACGCTGGTGATGGAAGGAGTTACAGCTACCAGTAATAATCAAACGCAGCTTTTTAAGTAGCTACAAAAGAAACAAATTATTCGAGCGACACAGGCAATTTCGACTCCTTCCGAAGCAAATTCCTTCCCGAAGTTATTTCATGTTTTCAATCATTTTCACTAAATGAATATCATTTGCGAATCCTTCCAAAGTGTTTTTCTGATAGAAATATTTGAACTCCGGGGCAAAGAGCTGAAATACGCGAAAGAATTGCTTCTGAATCATTACAGAAAATCCGCACAAAATTATATAAGGCTGCAGGGCATGTATGGATACAGTTGAAACTGTAGTCACGAACCACTTGCGTAAGATGTTTTGAGGTCGTATACACAAGGCAGCAGAAAGCAATACCGCAGCCAGGATAAAGTCATGGCCCACCCAGCCCCCCCCTTAAAAAACACTCTTATTTCGTTTCTGTGGCATGCCAATGTATGCTTACCAATTGTGGAGCAAATACTCACAAGTTAATGTGAAGCATTTACGTGCTGGGTGCAACAGTGCCTACCGCATTATGCATTACATACCCAGAAATGTAAGTGTTCGCCCACACCAGGTTACCCATTATTACGCCAGGACCTTTGATTCTTTGCTGAGAAACAATTTGTATCGATTTTTTATACTATGCGCATCTTCATTTAGCTTTTTTATTCGATCGCTTCAAATGTCTGATGCTTTTTACCGTTCTTCATTTTTCGTTAATTGAATAATTATTCAAACTCCTGTATGATGGAGACCATATGCAATAGTTGTTGGTGCACTGTTTCGGTGTTCGCGTCTCATCAGTAACAAAAAGTAAAAAGTGCCATTTAAAGTGTTTTCCTCCTCTCAAGGTTGGTCATGTGCAAACACCGATTCTATAATGCGCTACTGTATGGCTAACCACTTTTTGTGCTCTTGTGAATGACGATACAGTTGTGGTGATGATAAAGTGTTTTGTTCCTCTCAATGTTGGTCATATACAAACACTGTTTCTGTAATGCGCACTGCTGTGTGGCTCACCAATTTCTTGTGTCTATGATTGCGTCTGTAATATGGATCACGAGTTCGAAATAAATACTATTATTATTATTTATTATTTTTATATTCCAGTTCCATCTCACACTGAAATGCACGAAAGATCAATCTTCCCATTTTTGCGACGTTTTAGTTTCGAAATGAATATTTCAACACCACGACCGCGGTCTGACATAATTTCACGCAGGATCCGAGCAACCACTGGTGTGTGTCGTCATTAACAACTCTAGTTACCCGACCTTCAAAAACAACAACACAGCTTATCATGCATTTGGGAAATATTGAATGCAGGCCAGAGGGTTTCTAAATTATAGTTTAAAATATTGCTGGGCAAAGTTATCTACTATATTTGTCAACCAAATTAATTTAAACGAGAAATTAAGGAAAAAACTGGGGAGGCCAAAAATATGGGGGGGCATGGCCTACCCAGGCCCCCCCTCAGCATCGCCACTGATCCTCATGCCATGTGTGTTTGGTTATCGTTCCAAACTGAAAAAGCTCCTTCGCTGCGTTGAGAATAACGTTGTACGTTACGCATGACCGACTTCCACATTCAATGACGACACTTCGATCTATTTCGGATTCAACGAGATTTGTCGCGTTTTGTTGGGTATTAGTAATAGAACCAACTAGCTTATTGTATATGAAACTGTAACGTAAAAATCTGATGTTATTTAATGTTGAAAAAGTCAACAATCTGATGTTAAAAAGACTGACCCCAAGTTGCAACACTGGTAAGGATGTAAAATGTACATGCATGGGCACAGTGTTTTGCATGACACTTTTGGCGAGAAAACAGAGTGAAGTACGTTTGAGAAAGAACGCTGGCGCTCTGCTCAAAACAGTACGTTTTAAAACATATTGCCCTTATCGTCAAAAGTGTTTTAACAGCTCTGAAAGATGTTCTTTTTGAAAATTTACTGCATCATTCTGATCTTTTTTACAACAATTGAAATCGAACGAACTATCGCTTAAATCGTCACGCATGATATAGCCCTGCTACAAAACTCGCATTGCCTAAAAATGAAACCAAACAGACAAGACATCACTGAAAAATGAAGCATTTTTCACTCATAAATCCAACTTTGAACAAGCAAGCTTAAGGTCTCGTTTTTTCACTCTACTGTCAGCTTTGTTTTGATTATGGCGTTTATAGTGAAATTATAATAAATTTACGAATGGTAGAAACATTGAATATAATATTTTTAACTATGTATGGCTACCGTACTCGCACCCTCCTTGCGAACCTTCCAAACGGCCGAGTTCAAGAGCCCAGGCTCCAGAGAGAATGGAGAGATATTTTGAAGGTCACAAGTAGCAAGGAGTGGCCAGCCTAGCGGAATGGTCAGGGCCATAACAATGTAACCCATCGTCGAAAGTTAATTACGTAGAAACGAGTTGTTCAGTGGGAAAAAGTCACATTCTAAAAACACATCCAAGTACCGTGTTTTTTGCGTCAACTTCGTTCAAAACAAAAACATTTCACGCGAAAACGATTTCGTGCTCTTGGGATACGTGTGCAATAAATTCATTTGTTTGGGAGTGCCATTTCATCTCGTCGAAAAAACAGTGAAATGTATCTTCATGTTCATATGCATACATGCAAGAAAGTTTGAGAAATGTCGGTTTGAGAATCGAACTACTTTCGCTTTATTTATAAGGACCATACCTGAATGCCTGATTTGATTGGAAACCAGGACGAGTTTTGCTGTATGCATCTTGGTCTTGCCCTAATACCAGGTGGCCTCCTCCTTCAAGAGACGGAATATCAATTCTTGCGTTTTCAGTCTTAACGCCATTGAGAAAAAAAATGGATTGGTTTTTCGATGAGGAAAAAGCCATGCAAATCTGAAAGAAAATAACTTTTTAAAATGCAATCTAACTTTTATGAAGTTGAAGAACAAATACCTTGTCACTACATAACCTTCCTCCTCGCGATTTTTAAAAATTTGCAATTTAAGTTTTGCATAAACTTTTGGGGGACGCATGTAACTTCTAAAAAGGTTATCGAAAGACTTGATAGACATTACAATGTTTGATTGTGCCTTCAGTCTCATCTCGGTCTCATTGTTGAAATGCGACTCTGAAAAGCTAGAGAACGTGTTTGTAAACGAGGGTAAAACAAGCACAAAATCAAGCGTTCAGCTAAACTGCCAATTGTGTAGGGTATAGGGAAAGTTTATACGGCGTATGTCTTCTCCACAGCATAGTTGAAAGCCTGAAAGGACTTTTTAACTCCTGAAACTGTGTCTTTGATACCTGGTTGTGCGAATGACTGAACGACGCTCTCCATGTCTTTTCTTGTCCAGAATAAAAAGTTTTAATCTTTCCAGCTGAGTAAAACACTGATAATTCATTGTTTTCTCCGCTGACAGCGTAGCTCAGGAGACATGTATTATTTGGGGTGCTAGACATTTCAGCCCAGAAGCACACAGTTGACTCAGGCATATTAGAAAGAGTCGAGTTGTAATAAGCGTAGTCAGTTGTCTGATTGGCGTTTGGAAAGTTGAACTGACGCTTCCTCAAGCACCCTGCATGGAAATAATATGATTGGGATGAGCAAAATTTCGAAAAAAGCGAAGCAATTGAAACCAGTAAAAGTGGCATGCAGGGCAATTCTATAACACAAACTTAACATCTGCTATCAATGTATTCGGCAATAAACAACCTGTCATCTCAGCCATACTGACTTTACCCTAGCACTGAATCAGCTATTTCAAAATATCACTTTACTGCTTTTGCCAAACTTTTATACAGTATTTGTAGCACCTATGGCCGGTCAACGAATAGCCTACAACGCGACCTGTGACATCGTTAAGTGGCGTCGCCATTGACTTGTCGGCAGTGGTGGCTTTAGGTAGAAACGAACGACGCAGTTACATCAGCCTTCCCCACCTTGGGGGCCGTTATCAGTTACTTCTTTCAAGAGAGCAGAATTCCTACTTACCAAATGTTGGTAAGTAGGAATACTGCTCTCTTGACTAAAGTTGTAATAGATGACCTTTACGCTTCTTATTTTGGAACGAAAAGGGTGACCTTAGCCTTGGGTTTGCTTACTTTTTCTACTCTTGCTTTAGCCCTTCAACATTTTACCCTTTGCTTGCAGACCTCAGGAATGAAGATGTGTAGTGTTAAGTGAAATCGATTGAAAACAATATTGAAACAATTTTTTTTGGAAACTAGCTGCTTGGGTTATTGTATTCATGGGATTGTAAATCTTTGATAGTAAACCGCACGAAATGATATTAAAAATGAATGTAGCCTAAGCTGCCCTTGATGGTGATCTTCAAGAAATGATGAAGAACGATACGAATAAATACGGTAAGCAACAAGCATTTTCGCAGCCTTTCTTTCCTCAAACCGATACTGGTTTTAGTCAGTAGATTGAGTCCCGTAAATTTTTTGCGCCCCCCAAATTTTATTGTGCCAATAAAAATTTGTTTCAAACATAAAATAAAAACAAAAATCTTGCACCCCAGATGTGTTTCCTTCCCTAAACCTTAAAACCTGGCTACGGGCCTGAGTAAGCTAACTTTACATCTGCTATCTATCAACAAGAAACGCAGTTTTGTTGGACCATTACAAGTCAGGTGGGTTCGTGTTCCTGATTTAGATATGCATATCTGTTAAAGTGCTATACACCAGTGACCCTTGGGATATCCTGATTACTAATAAACAGTCAGTGAACTCTCAAAACATCGTGCATGCTGCCAAACAAAGAAATCAACGTAGCGTCTTTGCTGAGACTACATTGTAGGATAAATGATGACGGGGAACATAAGTCATAAGCTAAGGGAATGTAGTCATCCACGGCATCAGATCCTAACATAAAGAACGAAGGCTTTCGAAACAATTTATCGCATCTGAAGAATTGACAGATCGATGCCCTGATTGGATAACGTAATTTTAAGAAAAAAAATTACGACAATCGAAAGCTACGAAATGTTACTCGCGTAATGATGCCAGCGAAAAACCATAAGAATCAACATGTGATTAAATTGCACAAAAAATGCGCAATCAAATTAGCGCTGCTGCCAATCGCGAACGCAAGACACTGATAGAAGGTCCGCTGCAGCCATGTGGCGTAACTGACGGGAGCAGACAGAGGGGTAAATCGCCCTCTCCCCGTTGGCAAGCTAAATGTAAAAATCGGTCCCAACTTAGCTTTCTTTTGGTTTTCAGTAGGTTGTTGTTTCTTTGCGTGTTTCGGAGTATTTTCTGGTGATTTATGGTTTTAGTATAACGATCCACATCCAAATTCAATCATTTCTCTAATTTTTTTTCTGAATATTGGACAGCGGGAACCCTTTCAGATGGGTTTTCCCCCTTTCCCCCCTACCTCTAGTTACGCCACTGGCTATAACTTTAGGAAGGACTTGGATGAAAAAGTTTGAGTTTTGAAAACAACTAATAAAAGTCCATGTCGAAATTAATATTTCCTACCCAAATTTACCTACTTCAGGCCATATAGTTCACAGGTTAATACCTCGGACTGTTGATTCGAACAACCGCTGCAAGAAGAAATAGCGACTTCTGACACCCTCAATACCCATACCCACCAGCACTAGCGTACGGAAGGGGGGGCACTGTACCATGGCTAAAAATAAAAAAATTTACAAACAGTATGCGTATAGTTAGGTGCAAATGCGTGGTTTTAGGTGTAATTTGCGTATTTTTTGGTGTAATTTTGCAAAATGTTCCCGGGGGTATGCCCCCGGATCCCCCTAGAATGGTCGTCCTAAAGTTGATTTGTGATGTCACACTATTGTGACGAAACTTACCCCCTCCTCGGGAATTTTCTGCGTACGGCACTGCCCACCAGCACAGAGAGTGTTAAAAATGGTGAAAACATTTATACACGCCTATACCAAAACGTTTTGAGCAAATGGGAGGGTTAAACATTAGGTTTAACAAAACCTGCCTGTAGCTTCCTGACTGACAGGTCCACATCAAGAAAACAGACAGCCACAAAATTCGTTAATTCACGTTACTTCAATTCGACGAGCCCACAAACTTTGCCAACAAACACGTCAACAAAACGTGATTAGCGAAAATTATGAAACCCAGCCTTATGCTGTGAGGACCTTGTGTCCAGTATTATAAATAGCGTTATGCTATATCAGCCTTGTGCTGCAAAGACCTACACGTCTTCCAAAACTAAAGGACCACCTCTCAGTTCTCCATTCGTATACTGACCCCTTTTCCGTTCCAATCACTCGGAAAAAAACAACATTCCTCAAGGTATGCGGAATTACACAAAAAACGCGGCCCGTCAATTACTCGAGGCCTAGTCACCGCAATTAATACAATAAGGGAAAAACGTAACGCCAGGGTTACAGGCAATTAAAGACACGCAACGATTCTGCGAACGTTACACTGCCATTCGAACAAAGAGGCGAGGTCGAGATTGAACGACTTCGAATACAGAACTGACAGAAATATCACTTCTTACTGACAATACTTGGTGCTAATGCATGAACAGAGCTTTGGAAGTTTGGTAATAGGTGCAGTGGCACCCACTTACCCATACAAAAGAAAAACAACCAAAATCAAAAATGCCACTTCCAAACAATAAAACTGCAGATAATAAGGAACATCAACACGGAGCTTTTCCTGACGTAACTTTTGTGCAAGGATCACCCATTTAAGAAGTACATCTGCAAAATAACTCGGGCAAAATGCTTAAATTGGAAAGTTCTGGTCGTGGTAGGTGTTGATCTCCATATTACCGTGGAGGAAATCGTAACGCTGCTAAACGCAAATGCTTTGGTGAACAAGAGTCAAGCATGCATTTTAATCGATTTGATTCTACATAAATAGTACGCTTGCCAAACCCCAGAATTTTGAAGAACCTTGCAATACCGTCCGTGCAAAGTTTTTTTGCTGTTTCTATACCTATGAGGTGTGCTCTTTAAGAATCTGAATGATGCCACTCTGTCATCCTTGGGCAATCCCCCCAATATGCAAATTAAAGCCGCCATTACGGAAAATCTTCTTTCGTCAATATCTCTTTCACTATGCATGATATCACAATACTTTTGGTGGCTATCCCCATGTTTTGAGGAGTAAATAATTAGATTAAGCCATTCCAGTAAAGATTACGCCTTTATTTTTTGATACTTATGCTATTGAGACCGTCAATGCAAAAAATCTCGTTTTCGTCCATATCTCAGTTCAGTACCGCATTTCTTCGGTTGTTAGCCGCACTTGAAGCCGCATGAAATGGTGTTGAAAAGTTAATGGAAGCCGCGCTTGAACATAAATTACCTAAGTCTCTAAGATACATTCGTGTACTATAGCACGTGTCGCGTTTAATTTGTAATGATGCTTACACACCACTACAGCTGGCTTCTATTAAACATAATTACACCTGTGACGGACGTTCACGTGATGCTGAAGAGAATAGAATACGAAAAAAGAATTGGGCGAAAAAACGTACCCAAGAAAAGATGAGCGTCATCTGTACCTTTCGATAAAATAAAGAAAAAAATATGTAAGCCGCCCTTCATTGTAAGCCACCCTCGATTAAAAGCCGCACGAAATAATAAAAAAATAACTTTGTAAGCTGCGTCGTACAATCGAATAAATACGGTAACTGCAAATTGTATCACAATACCTTTGGCATCTATGCATGTTTTAAGAGTAAAGAATCAGATTAAACCATTTCAGCAAAAACGACTAAAGTGTATGATCGATTTACAGAGCACCCCTTATTATACTGATGCATGTTGACATCACTGATTTGACTTAGCCCGCAAAAAAAGTTACTTTTAACGACATTGTCCCTGTCATCAACCTGTCGGATCTGCCAATTCTGGCAGTGTCCTTCCCCGCAAAATCCATAAACATTCAAAAAAGATAAGAGAGATGTATAGCATCCACATATTGCTGTTGAACTGGGTGTATCCGTAGAACAGCCACACCTTACAATTTTCAGCACCTCCGGTGGAGAAACATTAACATTTGGTTGTAGTGTAACAGGGATCAAGCATCTACATCGTTCGTCTCGTTCCTATCCGAACTCGACGCGATCCAGTGCTGGAGGTTCTGAGTTGAGAGTTGACTTCTAAATGGCAGTCTGAATGGGCGCCCGCTTTGCGTTCTTTTCGAATGCTTCTTCAGAAGGTAACAGTGGCCTAACCTCTGGAATCTTCGTCACTTTTTTCTATCCATCCTTCTCGACCAGACTTCAACACGGACCTCGGACATGTTCAATGTCACCAAGCTTTTGACAAGCTGATGATTCCCAACTTTTCACTAGCTGGGTCAGTCCTGAGCAGGAATCACGGCCTTGCCACGTTTGTTCACGAGCTGTTTGAATGGACACTGGTCGATCAGTCTCCAGAGAATCAGAGACTGAGTGGTCGTGCGTAAACGTCGCAAGATATAAGATCACTAACGTCTGCAAACCTCCACCGTCGTGTCTCACACCAACGGTCATCCCGACATTACCAGTCTGTATGTTGGCTATTTCAATTGTCAACATGTCAACTGGGGCTACAGCACAACATCTCCTGAAGGTGAGAAACCGGCCTTCTGGGCAACAGCTAACAACCTTGCCGCTACTGCAAGACGCAAAGGGAGTAGCCCTTTTCTCTTCTTATCGATGGAACGTCGGCACCAACCCGGACCTGGCCTTCGCGAGTGTCGGCCAGGACAACCGACTGCCTGACAGACATGTTCTAGGAAAATTCCCCAGATCACAGCACCGGCCCTCCCTCATAATGTCACCGAAGCTCCAAACTCCTGCCTACAGCGATCCGGTGAAGCGTTGGAACTTTCGCAAGGCTGATTGGAAGCGTTTTTGCTTTCTTACAAGAAAATCCGTTGAGAGATTGCCACCTCCGGACATCGATAAGGCATACCAGGAACTACATGAGAGCCTGTTATTTGCGTCTGAACAATGTATCCTCCTTAGCCGGCGCAAGAATTATGTGCCATGTTGGGAAAAAGAGTGCGAGACCCTTTCGCTCCTTCCTCCAAGCCCCAGTGGTTACTGACTCTGATAGAGCCGCCTCGTTCCTACCTTCACGGCTCGATGATAAGAAGTAGAAGCGATGGGAGGAACCTGCTAATTCCATCGACTTCTCGCACTCCAGCCACAAAGCGTGGAGCACCATCAACAAACTTTACAAAACGACCTCTACCTGCATTGTTATATTTAAATGAGGCGCAATTGCCTGACGAGTGTCCTGGTTTATCACCCTTTTCAGCACGTTCCTCGTGAACCCGTTGACGAAATCTTCCTCAGTTCCTTGATTCAACCAAAGGATAACACAGCCATCCAGTGTATATACCTCTGATTTTTTAACCAAACGTTGGGACAGAGTCACCTGCAGCTTCGTCTTCAACGTAGATTTCGTAGTTACGATTCTCATTTTGCCTTCATTGTCAAACATGGATTTGGGCACAGGTGAACGTTCATGATTAAGAACAGTTTTCATAATAATGTCTCTGGATTGATTCGACCCTATAGCACTCGCGAGTAGATGAGATTCGTGTCATGCACATTATTGTTCCAAGCTTTGCTACCTTTCTCTTCACTGCCATGGTCAACACCAACTTGGATAAAAGAGTAAATCCGTCAGGCCAGCTCTTTTCAAATGACACAAGCTGTCCATTCCGAATATCCACTGCGCCATGTGCGTTCACTATTTCAGGTGAAATCAGACCAGCAACATTGACTAAATCAGTGGGATGACTATATGGATCCAGGGGAGCGATGCAAGTCAGACGTTTTCGTATCTTATCCCTACCTTTTGCGTCCGAAGTGATGCGTTATGGCTTCTCTGTTTCATTACTCGTCACCTCCCTCTCTCCACTGTGATCGGGCATGTTCGCGATGTCTTGAACGATACTGTTGCAGATGTCCGTATTCTATGCCCATCGTTTCATGGTTTCGGGCTTCAGGGTTATGCTTATGATTTCGTTTGGGCCATTTCCGTAACGCATGAAGGTTGTCTCTATTCAGATGTCAGACTCCACGAAAGAACAAGCAATGAGCATGACAACCGAGATCCGCCACCAACCTTTCGACTGTTATACACTTGAGCACGTTTTTTTTCAATGTATTTTTATGTTACTGTTTAAAGTACGCCTATAAATTTTTCTCTGCATAAAATTTTTGCAGTAGTATAAATGTCTTACTAGCCTACAAGCTATAATAGGTGGATCGGGAGAGGACTAAAATTAATTCCTTCCCTGATAAATATTTATTATGCTCTAAAAATGAGAATTGCCTCTATTTTCGGCTAAAAGCATGTTCAATCAAGCTTATCTGTATGCAGAAGCTTCTGCGTCTTGTTAACAATCACTTCTAAATCACACTCGATCAGCTCATTCTCACTTGCAATGATTGGAATGCTATTATTTGCTGAGAACAGGGTTTATTGCAGCAGCATTTTTTCAAACCTTTATCTACGACTTTGGGGATCCCCCTTGAGAAGTCATTTGAAGAATCGTTTTTGCCAGGCCGCCGTTGCTGATCCTATGAAAAACGACGGTCCTTTTTCGATTTTTTTCAGATAATATTGCTGCTATCAATATTTCAATGGTTTTATCTGATTATTTGCTCATTAAACACGTATAGACTCAAACATTATCATGATACAATGTACAGTAATTGAGATATGGACGAAAACGAGATTTTCAGTGATGACAGTCTCAATATGCGTATTTATAAAAAAATAAAGGCGTAATCTTTGCTGGAATGGCTTAATCTAATTATTTACTCCTCAAAACATGGGGATAGCCACCAAAATTATTGTGATATCATGCATAGTGACTGAGATATTGATGAAAGAAGGATTTTCCGTAATGGCGGCTTTAATTTGCATATTGGGGGGATTGCCCAAGGATGACAGAGTGGCATCATTCAAATTCTTAAAGAGCACACCTCGGAGGTATAGAAACAGCAAAAAAACTTTGCACGGACGGTATTGCACGCTTATCGGTCTCTGCCACCTGACTAAAATGTTTAAGCAAGCTGACTGGCAGGAGCTGTGTTGTGACTACCAAATGTTGAGCTGAATAAACATCAGGTGAATATGTGAAAACACAATTAGTACAAGAGGTCACACTGTCTAATCTATACGCTAATCTCATTTTATTTATTACATAATTTTAGACCTCGCAGTCATCCAGCATCACAGAACCGTCGCCAGAAAGTCATCAATAGGAGGCTTTCCGTTTGCGCAGGGGGGCTTGAAAGCAAAAAGTCTATTTATTTATAGCGTTTCATATTTCAATTTGGTGGTGCTTGGAGCTTTGTTTGGGGGGGCTAAGCCCACCAAAGCCCCCGTTGCGACGGGAATGCAGCATCAACAGTTATTGTGCTATGATTTATACCCAGGGGCCACATCTTTTCTTCGCTATGTTGAAATGTCCATTATAGACAGGCCATGGATTTAAATTTGTTTGTTGCTTTATAAAGAAAAATACATGCTGATATTTCATCGATGAAAAGAAATAGCTATTATATCTTTTTTCTTTCATGTCTTCGATCAAAAGGTATTCCCACAAATCGTTATTTCTGCATGATGACTTGTGATGAAAGGTTGAAGCAAACATACGATTGTGCTAGGATGTAAATATACAGTCGACATTTCGTTCATAAAAGTTTCTTGTTGAAAACATTTTAGATTACCTGACAAATATAATATTTTGTAGAAATTGTGATTTACCAAAAAGCTTGTTACACCAGATAAGTCAGGCTCTTCAGTTGCATGCGTGAAGGCCGATAAAGCGAAATCGTGTCGCTTGCAATCCGTCAAACCATTGGAGGTTAAAGTTTTGCCCATAATTTAAATAACCAGAGTGATACAATCAAACATATAACTTGACCGATTGTTTGACAATAATTGCTTTTAGACTAAAAAATAAAATTCAAATATATAAATAAAAACAACTTTGTCAGCATACGATTATGACAGGTTGGTGCCGAGCTTGTGCTCCACATTTGTCCTGGTAAACACTGGCGCAAAGATTCCCCTTCCAGATCGTATCCGACATCACAGGTGTACGTCAGATTTGTTCCAGGTACGAATGGTCTTCCACTTGGCGAAATGAATTGGTGTGCCAATATTGTAGGATCCGGACAAACTTTAAAACAGTTACGGTTTTCGTAATGTTTAGTCCAGAGTAACCTATATTTTTTATTACAAATGCCGAATACGTAACGTTGATAAAATGCACCTATCCATCACTGAACGATAATAAGTTTTGCAAAGCATTTCATATGATATAAACGCTTTATCTGTAATTACGTAGGTGGTTACAATTCTGAACATGTGTTATACTCAAAGCGAGATATTGTTTTTATGCGGTGAAAACAATGGAACAAACTAATGAATGGAATCTGAATAATTCTATTAAGTGACCCTGTTTCATGGTAAAAATTTTAATGAGATTACGAAAAGAAGTAAATGCACAGCCTTTTACAAATTTTTGAGCGGACATACCACTGTATAGTTCTTGAATTTTATTTTCAAAACTGGTGATTGATTTTTCCGCAGATTGAACCCATGTTTCAAGGATCTTTGTCTTGTTGTCAATGCTGTCAAGCTTCTTCAAGGATAGGATATTACTCTCCGGTGTTTGCGAAATGTTGGAACAAGAAAGTTGACTCGCAGCCTTGCATTCACCATTCGGTTTCTGCATATCGATTGATAAAAAATATTTCTAAAATTTTTAAACGAAAGGACAAGATATGACATTTTGAGAAATCAGTGCCGTTTAACAGTATTTGATAGTGGAGGATAGGAGAATATTAGCGTTACAGCCGTCAGCACTGTATACACTGTTGTGTCCGATCTGAACCTTTCCACTGTACACAACAGTGGTGATATCAAGACGAGTCATGAGCCCTGTTCTTGTAACTCTCCGCCTCAAAAGTTTCAGGTTTTGTTTCAGTCGCGAAAGATGCAGGTCTCATACACTTTGCCTCTATCAAAGAGGTTTGGAAATGCCCTAGCAGTTCGGCCTGTCATTTATTAGTCTTGTTTTCAGATAAGGAAAGACAAAAAGCTTAGTAAAAATGGTTGAAATTCAACGAAACCAAAGCACGAAAGCGTCGATGGCCTTTTTAGTCATTTGCATAACGAGTCAACATTCATTCCCACGATTCATGACAATAGGAAAGGTGAAGATCGGAAAAAGATTGAAGTAAAAATTGAAATTTTGCGGTGTTTGAAAGCTCCCATTTTCTGGTCATGGAACAATAAAGCTCACGCAAACCTGTGTTTGCTTTACCAAATCGTGTATCAATTTCCCTGTTCCGCCTTGTTTTTCAGTTCTAATTTTCATTCCAACTAGGTCACACGCTGCTGCAAACCGATCAAGTGAATGTTGAAAAGCCTGTTTAGAACATGCAAGCAGCACCAAATAGTCCGCAAAAAGCAAAAGGTTGATCCTGCCGTTTCTAACAATATTCCCTTGTCCACACGCCTGTGACTGCTTATCCAATACCTAAAGACTATAAAGAAAACTGATGATCCTTCCCTTGTTGAGGTCCAATACCCACGGAGAACGGGTTTTGATTTAACACCGCACACACGATGGGGCACACACTTCTGAGTACGAATACAGTGACTTGATAGCCAGTAACAGGCGGCCGTCAACCCAGTAGGCTATCCCCGAAAAAATTCCTCAACGCTTTTTTCGAATAACCCGGACATGTACGAGTTTGATAAAACTATGGAAGACACATTTGGTCTACTACCAAGATTTGTAGTGCTTACGCCCAGGAAGAAAACCGCAGTGAGTAGTGAGTATCCTTCGTGGCATCTGTTTTCAAAGCATTTAGCATACACTTTTCCTCATGTCTTTCTTCTGATATATGGAGAAATTCACTCGTTTGCCGCTCCTTCAGTGCCCTTCCAGAACGCTGATTCTTTGACACAAACGAGTTAGTAGGATAATTTCTCGTTTAATCCAGGTTTTAAAGGTTTCAGATCGGATTTCAACACAATCTGCAGCCTACCAAGCTTTCAGTATTTTGACAACTAAGAAGACTTTGGTCACAGTGATGGTATTCTCCCCAAAACGCATTTCTGTATGTCTGATAGGAAGTGAGCGATTGTTTTCTAAAGATTTGTATAATGATCTTTCCATCTGTTAAAGGTGTAGGCTACCCCTCATCATTTTATTTTGTTTATTTAAGTGTTTGGCTTAGAAACATGATCCATATCGCAACGGCATTAAAAAGAACACAAGGGAACAAAAATACTTGGGCTTAAGTGTAAATCGTCACTAAGTTGGTTACCGTTTGGATCGGAAGTATTTGATCTTTTCCCACGGAGACGCCCCATAGTTTACTACCACGCTATATTGGCTTGTCAGTAGTTGGAATTTATGCCCAAAATTTTATGAAGATTGTAGTTTTGATTTTTTAATTCTTGGGATGCGGACTTTTTGCTTCACCATATCACGCAAGCAAAGAAATTTGGGTTTCATTTTGAAGCCAGACTTTGTAGGCTAATTTCGTTACTCAGAGCGCCTGTTTTAGTTCTTGGTTCCACGGAAGGGTATAGTTTATGGTCATGGCTTGTGCCATCTGTCCCCACAAAGAGCCGTTTCTATCCACATGTTTGAGCGGTTGATGAAATCACAGGTTTCTTGAACAGTCACCACTCTTCCTATACGTCCGCTGTGCATTCTGGAAACTCCTAGAACAATGGTGACAAGCTGTCTGCCAAGGTCTTTCTTACATCATTTCCACCAGGGCCTCCCAATTTATTCTGTAGGACCTTTTAGTCCTGCGCGTTCATGTCATCCCTGTTCGTGATTCCAGACGTAACGGTAAGTTTCAGACAACCAGACGGTGATCAGTTGACAGTTCTGAACCATTTTAACACGAACGTCCAACATTGATTCAAACAACTCAGGTGAAAGCATTAATCAGTGACAGCTGATCCAAGTAATCTCTGCCCCATGTGTACTTGTGCAAATATCTGTGCTGAAAAAGTGTTAATGATGCACAGTGTGTTGTTGGAACACAGTTGCAACCGGAGGTTTCCGTTGTCATTTATTTAAGCATCACATATTGGCCGATCACACCCTCTCATACACCAGTGCCGTTTTCTTCGTGTGGTAAAGTAACCCGAAAGGATCTTGGAATCGTTAACTTTAGTTTCCTCCACAAATTTCAGTACTGGGCTGTTGAATTCGAGCCGTATGCCTATGTCAAACGCAAGGAGCGGTATATCAATTTCGGCTTCAAAAATCTACATTCTTCCTCACTAAAGATTCATTCACCAACACAGTCGGTTCGTGGGTTCTTTTAATTATTCCCACCCCACGCTTAGAAAACTGTGTTGGCTAAACGCCAGAGTAGAAGATTTTCCACCTACGGCTCAGCTCCTAGCTCTACAATCACCCACAGCTCAGCCACTATTTTACAGCATTTTGCGTTTTTCGCTATGACGTGCATCAGGCCTGGCCAACCCACGACTCGCGAGCCACATGCGGCTCATACATACATACCGTATTTATTCAAGACAAGGAATGCCAGAAGTCCCACAAGCAACATGGATAACAATAAATGGCTTGTAAATTTCTGTCATTATCATGTTGGTGTATGGTATGTAAAAGAAATCTAGCTGAGCAAGGTATGTGAGCGGGGAAGAGATGGTGTGATGTCCATGTGTGCCCATGTGTACGATGTGGCTCTTTGCGGTAACACAGTAAGAAATGTGGCTCTTGGTCTGACTGCTTGGTCACCCCTGAAGTACATCAACTTAAAATTTTGTTGAGTGCCAGGTCTTGCCCATAAAACTTCCTAAATAGCAACATTTTCGTGACACATCAGAGGTGGCCACGGATCTGGAGTGCCTGAGACGACTCCGGCATGATTCTGCGTTTTTTCCCCTCAGTTTTCGACATTACACCACTGAACATAGGCAAGATGCAATGTTGCCATAATACCTAGAACATCAAAGCTTAATATTTTGCTAGAAGTGCAAAAACACAGCAAAGCGAACACGGCTGTAATGTTTTCAATCGTGAAAATGAAGAATAAGCGTTTAATCTGGGGTATATTTGCAAGTCGTTCAAATTCTGGTTAGCAAAGTGACCGGCCAAAGATCTCACAACGGTGAGAGTTCTGTATCGTGTATGAAATGTCGAAGGCAAAACTTTTCGTCGATCATCTTTATTGTACTGTAAACAAGTCTTTTAGACCTTGGTGTGGAGTGTGGCCATGTATGGATCAGAAGCTTGGACCATAAAAAAGGCTGATGCTACAAGGCTGGAGGCATTTGAAATGTGAGTCTGGAGAAGATTGGTGAAGGTGAAATGGAGAGATAAGAAAATCAATGCAGAGGTCCTTAATCTTGTAAAGGAAAAAAAGAGTTTGTTAGCGGAAATTAGGAAAAGAAAAAGGAGGTGGATTGGTCATATTCTGAGACATGAGAATATGCTGCGCACTGTGCTGGAAGGTAGAATGAAGGTAAAACGAACAAGAGGAAGAAAAATAATTAAAATGGTAGATGGTATCACGACTGGCACTTATGCACAAATGAAAAGAAGAGCTGAGGATAGAGAACAATGGCGGAGGAATGTCATAAGAGACCTGCCGTAAGGCAGATTATCTTGATGATGATGAAACAAGTCTAGATTCACGAATTACTCATCTGAACCTACCCCAAAGTAAGCTAGCAATCCGATCGCCGCTGCAGATACACCGATCAGAAAAGAAGAGACGCATACAACTTTCCACAGCAGAAGATCACCTGATAAAGAAAAATTTACTCGAAACAGTTAAGCTTAGTCGTAAAAAACATACTCAAAACAGACACCCTCAGCCAGAGTCATGAATTTGGAAGTCGAGACTCGAAACCCGGTCATAATTCTTCCGATTCCAAGTCGAGTCTGAGACGTTTGCTACAAACTTCCAGTCACGCTGAGTAGAGTCGCTGACAGGGTGACCATAATTTTGCTTTCACAAACCGGGACGTTGAAAATTTTAGTTGATGAAGGTTTCAAATTACGGTCAAGGAAAGTTGTGTGTATCTCGAGTTGTGCGCAAATTTTCGCTGAATATGAAGCTAAGAAGAGATCACCATATTTTATGTAACAGAAACAGAAATTTCCACGGCTCATCTTTATCGTTTCCGGTTGCAGTTCTAACTTTTCTGTCGCCTGTAGCTGGTCGGGTTTTCCTACGCAAGCAACTAATTGATCAGAAATAACTCCAGAAACTGGGTCAGCCTCGATGACACAAGGGCGTATGGACGCCCTAGCCCTGACGATTCGAATCCAATTAATTGATAACCTGTTGTTTAGTCACGTCGAGCCTTTAACTCTTGTTGTCGGCTCATTTCAAATCCACGTTTCGTTTTTGGTGAAGCACTGAGTAAAGCCGGACAGTTATATGTAGTGAGTTGATTTGAGTCATTCAGTTTTCTAAAAGGATTCGATTCATTTCAAAACATATGAAAACACGATTAGAATCTTACTCGAGTTAATTCAATCATTCGAGTTTTCACATCTCTGGTTTGTATAGTGATGTGGCCATTTCACGAGCCGAGCAGACTCACAACTCGAAACAGAGTTAGTTGAATTTTTTCGATTCGGGTCGAGTCGCTGACTTTAATCGAATCGAGTACAAACCAAATCACAAAATTTTTCAGTTCGCTCTTCGAGTCGTTGGACAGTCGGCTCTAGTCTCTCTCTGGCCAGATTAAATACACAAACCAGAACGCTGCGACTCGAGTAATTTTGCAAAAAAGTCACTGAAATTGAGTCACCCCACCATCTTCAAATCAACTTACGTAATTCGAGTCAAAGAAATTCAGGAATCATTTGCAACCACCTGTTTCTATTGATGTGAATCTGCTTATGAAGATTTCGGGTGCAATTTTGTGTAAAACAATGAAGAATAAAAGATTTAATCACTGACCTTTGGTTCATCCTATTCGTGTTAGTGGGAAAAGCCATTGGCAAAAGAAACGTGCGCCTACTTTTAAACAGTGACATAGCCTTGAAGCCTTGAAGGAAAGAACCAAAGACTAATTCTCATCGAAATTTAAGATATTACCAAACGTTTGGTGACAATCGGTCCAACTTCAAATTTATTATTAAATAAACCAGAATATTGGTTTTGCACGACGAGAAAGCAATAAAACGATGCTCATTGAAAAATTTACAATCAGTTAGCTGACGATGCAGTTTGGCGTTTTATAGCTAATAAACGTGACACGTGCTTCACTGCTTTATATTCTGTTACTTTCACTGACAAACCTGGTAACCAGCGCAAGCCAAGTACTGGTGCATTATGCAAAACTATTATCAGCGTCTTTTAGGGCTTTTCAGGGACCCGATTCGGGTCCCTAGAATTGAAAATCGGGTTCCTAGAATCAGATAAAATTATCATCGGGTCCCTAGAGTCAGAGAAATCGGGTCCCTACAGGTCCATACCGGGTACCTAACATTTTCCTTAAAAAAACCTGCTATCACATTACTTTGAGATTATCATCAGCGGAGCCATGAGATTTTGCCTCGCTCTCAAGACTCTTTTTGTGAAGCTCGGTCTCGAAAGTGTCACATCTCGTCTCGATCTCGAAAGTTGCAGGTTCCACTCTTCAGCCTGCGTCTCGAGACTTCTAATGCTCCACAATTATAGCTTGGTAAAGCTTTCGTACCTTGCCCTGTTCGATTTCTGTGGTATCTTCGGGAAGGTAAAGACAAAAGAGATGGCAAAATGCGTGAAATTCGACAAAACTATAGCTTAAAAGTGAGGATGACCTTTTCAGGAAAAATTCAAGAAAATTTTTGTGAAACCGAGAAATTTTCAGGTCTCGAGTCTCGACTTTTATAACAAAGTCACGGTTTGAAAATTTTAAACAAACCTCAGTTGAAGAAGTTGCGGTCTCGACTACATAGCAGGAGTTGCCCAGACACAAGTAACATTTCAACTTAACAAGAGAAAGCGTTTCAAAGTAAGTATCATACTCCTTGCTAGGTGATATTTTACATCTTGCAGCATTATACTTGATATGTCATACTCAGTGAACGAAAACATTGAACTGGATATTGATTTCATTTGTGTTAGACATAATACTTAGAGTTAGGGGAGAGCAGAGATTGAGTTCGAAGCGGTAAAAGTATGTGGCTTAATATCCTAATGAGGCTTAATATTTCTTATTTATTTTTTGTTGTTTTTTATATCATTCGCTGCAACACTGAGTCGTTCTTCTCACCAGTTATGAAACCGATATGGCGACATCATTATCTAAACTACATTCTGTTTAATTTCTACCAGCTGCAAGACAAAAGTGTTATGCCAACCAACATTCATCCATTGTGTTGTTTATGCATTGGGTTGATCTGGTTGGCAACGAAGAAACAAAGCAAGATGCAAGCAAACACATACAAATGAAAAGAACATCATCTGCTGCAGACAACCTGCAGAACAACAACGTCATAATTTGGTTTCAACACAACAGAAACCTTTAATCCATACATATAACGTCACTTGCAGGCTGTGGCGTAAAGTACGTGGGGTCAAATTGTCTAGATTCTCTAGAATATCTTAATTCTTTGAAGCCAGTACATAGCATCAATCAAAAGTTACATTTTTATGTTCCAATAATAGAGCAGGGTTATCTAACCAGACGCATGTCCGTAGCCATGGGGTGACTAAGACAGCAATCCCCTCCGTAAAACTTCAAAGCTTTCAACAACAGAACAGTTCATTATTTCCAACTTCAGAGTAGTACATGAAATAACACCGCTTTCTGGTGTTTATCATTGAATAAAATGCTTTTCAATTACAATCCACACTCCACAACTTGGTCCACAAGTGCAGGAACTGAAAATTTTGTGCGAATTCCTTAGTCATAAACTTCCGTATTGATAACAATCAAAGAGCGTTATGTTGTCACATTTCTATGAATCCGATTTTCCTTCCTTGGCTCAGTGCTTGTCACGTCGACAAACTGTGATTTCCTCAGATACAACCGCCATCAGATTTATAGGGTTGGCGTTCCCACACCAAAAAATTTATAGAACGGCGTTCCCACAGCAAAAAAAGGTGAATGAAAGGTGTAGGAACACCGTTCCCACGCGTTTCCACCCCACTACACCCCTGAGATTACATCTGGTAAAAACTGTTGCAACAAAACAGGCAATGGTACCTAATCTACCAATGGCTCTCCTCATAGTACCGGGTATCGAGTAATACACGTTTGTGTTTTCTGAAAAAAATTATGACAAAATAATTGGCACTGGTGAATTCTTTGACTGCATTGTTATAATGTACTGCTGTAGTGCATAAGAACAGCCACTTGGAAGACAGCTGTGGCCCGCGTTCCCCTACTGGTAAACGTTTTGTGAACAAGTACTTATTTTAGTGTTATTCGGGTTCGAAAAAAGCCAAATACCTTACTTTTTGCTCTTTAATTTCCTTTTCAATGAAAAATCAATCAATTTTTTCAGCAAATCAAACAAACATAAAGATATGGAACGTAAGAATTGCAAATGTTTTGTATATACTGAACTCAGGTTGTTGAACCCCAGCTTTTGGCCCGCAATCCAAAACCCCGGTTAAGGCCATTGCTAAAGTGTATATTTGAAAAAGAACAGGTCCCGCGATTCGTGCAAAACATTCCAGAGAGTCTGCGACTGCGAGAAGTTTGCACACAGGCTTGTTGTCTAGCTAGGTTGACCCACAACTCAACCAAATGCCACAAACCCTGCGAAGTTTTCGACACATGCCACAAGTACATTCTGGGAGGCAGTCCCTGCTGTATGATAACGTTCGCAGAAGTTTTTAAGATTGTAAAATAATTTAGCTGTAGCACTTGTACCTGTTATTTTGGACGGATGTTCTTCGTCTAGATTTAGCTGTTGTCGCATAATGCAATTTCCTTTCCAAAAACTTTGTCAAACTCAAGTAATTGGCTACAGAACAGAAAAAATCACCAAAAATAAAGACAGGGTAAATTTTTCTATTAAAACAATAATAAAATGTGTTGTGTTTTTATAGGAAAGTGTAGATTTTTGCTAGTCTAAAGCACGGTTTCTTAATCTGGGGACCGTAGAGGTGATTTAAGGCAGTGCTTCCCAACCTTTTTCAGTTCGCGACCCACTTTTAATGCAAGTTTTATTGTGCGACCCACAATCAGATATATGACTAAGATTAACAGTTAC
>Ga0210059_1003793_pt1 | contig 24286 bp, 17 predicted proteins | sample Ectturendosymbi2_FD_188042 | JGI IMG/M metagenome (GOLD analysis project Ga0210059, IMG submission 188042) | Ecteinascidia turbinata endosymbiont from Florida, USA - Sample 2 (SPAdes) (version 2) | ecosystem: Host-associated > Tunicates > Ascidians > Unclassified | place: Key West, Florida...
TGGGAAAAAGGTAAAATGATAAATGTCTGCACCGTTGAAGTTGCATTTGGAGGGAAAAGGAGGTCATCCTCCTCTTTGAGAAAAACGGAAATTAACAGGTTGATGCCCACACACACAGGCCCGAGGCTTCTGAGAGAAGATTCGGGGGTGTTGCCTTCGATTTGTTTTGACCACCAAATTGTTTCAGACATTTTTAACGACAAGGACATAGCATGAGCTTATTCACTGCGTTGCAACATTTTATATTCCTTTTACTAGTTACTTCATCCCGCAGCGCAATATTTTCGGTCTCAGCGACATCTTGATTACATTGTGGATCTCAACCGCGTTCAGCCGAGGTATATTTGTTTCATACGCAGCATGAAAGGTAAGTATTTATTCGGCTTCTAAATAAAATTTGTCGGGTAAACTTAAAAAGTTATTGATAGTTTGGAATTCGATTCCAGTAAGATAAATTTTTCTACCCCCAAAATAGAAAGCCCTCCCCAAATTTTTACCTCAGCAACGGCGTGCACACGCCCACACCAGAACTGTGGGCTCGGGCAACCGGCTGTAACTCTTCCTTCTTCCCTCTGAGCGGAATTTCCTTGCAAGTGACTGAGAACCAGAGGCGTGCTACTCAGCATGGTTGTTAATGCAGTTACTTTCAGCGCCGCGTTTCCGCTAAAGCAGCACATGGTCAGCGGAAATAATCGATATGCTCGTGGGACCTGCCATTTCATATCAATGCTTTCAAACCTTGCTACGCTTGCTTTGACGCGCCTATAACAGTCGGATTGCAATGTTTTGGGTTAGCGCAAAACCTGCCTCAAAACATGAACGCAAAAACAGTCTCACAGCTTTCTGGTGGCAGGTTCAAAATTAAATGCTAATTAACGTATTAACGTAATTCACAACACTTCGTTAGCAATTATCTCTGAAGATGTAATCACACACCACGGAATCATTCGAATAGATCGGAGTGACTTGGTTTTTATTATTATCATTGTTTCCACCAGTAAATTCTCCAAGTGAACGATCAGTGTTCCCAGTGAACTTGTACGACCAACAAGCAGTCGTTGAAAAGCTCTTTCGCAAAGATTCTAGCGATGATAACGTAAGTGTTTTTTATTGTTTCCTCAGTGCAAGCAGTCAGGTTCAAAGCAACAAAACAGATGCTCTGTACAAAGCTGAAAGTGTTCCCAAGTTTGTATTTGGAAGACCGAAAAAAAACAAATAAACGTTAGGTTATCTTGCCGGCACCCCAATTAGAAGGTTCAGAGAAGTTAGTTTTTGGATGTGCAATTAAATGCCATTTAGCACAAAAAGGTGGTGCTTTGCAACCTAATATGTTCTACAGACTATGTTTCATCTATGCTCCATATGCAGTGCTCATGTACATCCAATCTGAAAAAGGGCCAACAGCATTGCAAGGAAAAGTAACAAGAAAAACAGACAAAAAGACAAGCCTCGTAGTAAGCTATAATTCATCCACCTAAAAACAGCACCAGCAGCATTGGATGGGAACACAGCAATAAAACTAGCATAAACAACAAAGGAAATTTACGAATGCAAAAACAGCAATTCACAAGATGCTCAGGTGGAAATTTACAAACCACCATATTCTGTTGAAAGTTGATCATCACTTGACAAGAGCAACTTAAATTATAAACAATTAATTCTGTGGTAGCAATGATTCACACACAGCTTTTTGATCCCAGTTTGATGTTTAATGTTTTAATATTTGCGCTCCATGCGCATGGGAAGGATTTTTCTAGGTGATAGCCAAAAACATTTTTCCAGGGGGACCAAAAGTGGAGAAATTTGATTTTACCAACTCGATTCTAAAAGAAAAACATTTATCCACTGAAACGTTAAAATATAAATTTTAGAATACTGCGCCCTAAAACCCCTCTGTGCCCCTTCCGACAGCCATGGTTCTCTCATCCAAGTTTTGTGTCATGTGCCCACACGTGCAGGTACAGAAAACCGTGCCTAACTCAAAAAGGAAACATTCATAACTGCTTTTTGATAGTGTATATGGGTTTTCTCGACATTCAACGCAATGCTGCGCTATTTGTGCAAAACAGCAAGCGGTATTTGTGAGTTGAAGAGGCATTTCAAAACCTTTCGTAAAAGTTTTTTCTGTGATCTTGTCACCTTTGGTCGCTTTTTTTGAGAACTAAAGTGTTCATCGACATTTTAAAGCTGGAGCCTGCTGATGATTTCGGCTTATTTTTCAAATAAAGGCGGATAGTTTCGGAAAAGCTAATAACCATCTTTCTAAAACGTTCGTACAGACGCCATAGGGTGAATAAGACATGCTTGATGGTATTTTGATTGCTTTCCAGTTCATACTTTCATAAGGTTAGACTCTGCAATGTTGCTCAGATTTTCCAATTCCCGTAACGCTGCACCTAACTGCATTTGCAAGATATCCAAGACACACCTTTCAAGACCGAATGACCAGCTTGCAGTTCAAACACTGTATAGTGGCCGCAACGGGATTCGGAGATCTGCTTTGATGGAAGCCAGATACATTATAATGGGTTCATAGAAGTCTTCGGGTTTCGATGCAGGACTAACCTTTTCGGTCAAAGCTTCACAATTGCAGTTGCTGTGAAGTGGAACATGAGATACCTATTTTAATATACCTCCTTTAATTTCGATTCTCAAGTTGTCCTAAGTCCATATTCGCTAACTGATATCAACTCACATCTATATTAGTAGTTTTATGTGTATCTTAGATAATTGACGCCAGCTGTTTTTGTCATTCAGTACTATACGGAACGCTAACTAAGGACTTGCCTGTATAAGCAGCTAATACTATTTCTGAGTATTAGCTGTGTATGATACAGCATATGAGCAGCTAATACTCTATGAGCAGCTAATACTATTTGATTATATTTGAATAAGAGCTGATGATGCCTAATTCGTAGGCGAAATATGTTCTTTGTAAGATCTTAGTGTCTGATTCTTTGCTGAGAAAGGATTTCTTTACATAGAGAGCTAATACTAATAGTCTTTCTTGAGATATGTTAAGAAAATGAAATTGCAGGCAACTATCAGCGAAGCGAAAAAGTGCAGGCAACTGTCAGACACTAAGATCTTACAGAGTATATATTTCTGTAAGACAAACCAAAACGTGCAGGCAACTATCAGCGAAGCCGAAATGTCTAAAAATACGTAAGATACGTCACTGATTGAAGCAGCCAGCCAATTATTCCATTCGTTACAGTTGTGAAATGGGTATAGACTGGATCAGAGGTCTCCAAACTACGGCCCGCGGGCCAAATCCGGCCCGAGAAGTCATTTCATCCGGCCCGCTAAGCCTTTTGTCAATAATGAAAAAATAATATATTTACGAAAAATCTGTTGATTTGGTAGAATGTAAAATATCCCGAAACAATCACATTACGTACGATACCCGGCCCTCGAACGTTTGTGCTATAACTTATGTTGCATTCTGACAAAACTTTTGGAGACCCATGGACTACTAGATGAAGAAGCAATTCACGGAGAAAAGTTGAATAGGACAACCATAACGCAGGAGCTTGTGATTCAGCTTCATATTCGAAACACGATCTATTGCTTCTTGTTTTTCCATTACCTTCAAACCCGCTGCATACTGGTATAATATCGTGTTGGTCAGCAACGCAAGCATGAAGTACAAGCCGGGTGTACTTATACGAAACTTGATAATTTCTTCATACCAGATAAAATTTTTGATTTGGTTTTTACCGTATTTGGCAAAAATTTATTGAATTACCCGGGAAATCCAAAACCTTAAGCAGATAACATCTTTGGTGTTGGCACAGCCAAAATCGTAAAAATGTGTTTGCATAAAATTATTTCCCATTTACTTTTTCCAAATTGCAGCAGTCATTTTAATAGAATTTAAGATTGAATGGCAAGTAATTACTTCTTCGCCAGCAACAAAATTTCAACCTTAGTGCGCAGTTGCTTTTCACATTCTTTGTTTTGTTGCTATTCTCAGCTCAATTAATTTCTGCGCCGAACATTTTCATTGATAAATTGGCATGGGGTAATTAACGGCGATGACCACCTTCCACGATGACCTTCGATAGTTCTGTGTCGCATTCCAGAAATATTTCCATGCAATGCCAACAGAGGTTGTGGACAGCGCGTGATCACCACACACTACTTGTCCACTTGATACAACTAGCTGCGTTTGCAGAGCCTACGATTTCGTGTTTTATAGCTAGCTTTCTTTAACAGGGCAATGCTTTTTTAACCTTTTTTGAAATCAAGACATTTTATCGTGATTAGCCTCAAAAAATGCATGCCGAACTTTTAGTCAAGTGGCATCAGTTTAACGTATGGATGGCACGAAACATCACAAGTTCATTTGGGTGTTCTTGCGTTATCAACGCCTTCTTTTTTGCACCAATAGGCGTCGCATAAATATTTTGTCAGAAATCAATTTGCTATCACTGAAAATACAGGTGTGTAGGAGTTGTGGCCGTTTGAAATTTCAAAGTTTATTTTTTATTTACAAGCTATTGTTTCCCTCTAAAGGACACGGCGACAACAGGCGGCTATTCACACGAAGTGTATATTTGTCAAAATCAGCATAAAGCGCAAAACAGGTGCGCTCGAGGTTGACTCAGGAAACCAAAATTAATCTGATATTAAAAACAACAGTGAACTGGCGAGTTTAGGCAAAAAAAAAACGAAAGGGCACAGACGGCGTCCGGCTCGCACGCAGTGAAAGTTCGAAACGCGCCGAGACCTCAGCCGAACATTTGGCGCAAACCACCAGCAGCAGCAATCGCAATATCAGCAGCTTCTGAACCGTCTTGCGAAGTGCAACATCGTCTATGGCACCTTTGCGCGACGTAAACAAACACGTCGGAACCATTCGGCACAGCTTGGACAGACCGAAAGAAATTTCAACACGATATTGACAGGCGTCCGGAAGGGCGAAAGTTCGCACATCCGTTAACGGCGGACAGTCATACAATGTCCGAATTGCAGGTAGCAGCTGGAAATGCAGCAGCCAGGGCTGCCCTTCCAAGTACGATTGTTTCCAGTAAGCACAGTGCCCCAAACGCTGGCGCCGCTCTCGAGTCTCGTATAACGCCGCGAAAAATCTCTTCAGGAGGGGGGAGTTCCTCGCCGGGCTTCAGTTCAACATGGAATCGCGACTGAGGGACATTTCGCTGTTGAGCGATTTGTTCGACGCCAGACGAGACCGCGTGTTTCGCGAGCGCGAGCTGCCGTTACTGCTGTCCTCGGAAACTTTCAATTTCCAGATCTGCTTTCGGGTTCCTTTCCGCCGCATGGACCGGTCGAAGGAGGTGTTGGTGGCCCACGTGTTTCCCAATCTGCTGAAAACGAAACAAAGGCGCGGTTACGAACTGCTTTTGCGCACCCGCTGCGTCTGGTGCATATAACTGATGTTTTCGGTTAACCGCTCAAATGAGAACAAACGTTAGTTACGTTTTCATTTAATGCCATATTTGTTACAGCAAGCCCGTGCCAAAACGAAGCTCCTGACCAACCTGGACATGTCACTCAATATTACTAATATGGCTGATTTCCTACTACGCTGGTGTTGTAGAAATATTTTTTTTGCAAGGCATAGCTTCGCGGGCTTCAGTTGTTAACTTGCAAAGTTCACATTACGGTGAAAATCCAGGCACACGGCGGATTCAAAACGATCGCTTTAATGTGATGCGATCCACAGGAACAGGCGTACGACCGAATGGCTGACGCACTATTATTTAAACGGCTCATCCGGCTCATCTCGTAGAACTCGCTTTAGTAGTCATATTCAGTGCGAGAGGAAACGTAGAACACAGTGGCGATTCGAAACGCTTTCGCAGGGGAAACGTTTCACAGACTTTTGCAAATCAACTGCTTAAAAACGCGAGTGGTCAATTTTGGAACGTAACAACTGTCTGAATTGCGACCGTGCTCCTTCGCGAAAGCATGCACGGGCTGCACCGTTTCTTACATTACGGGCTCCAACTGCAGAAATAGTAGAGACATCCACTTCGTATCGTGTCTCAAAGTACCTGCTGGAGTGCATTCAAAATGAACGCGACAGCGCTTCAGTCATTACTGGCGTCAAAGCCACACTTGTTCTGCGCATGCGCGTGATGAGCAAATGCCAGGACACGGTGGTTACTCAGGCAATTAGTGCGGATGAAAGGAAGTTCAGGTCTTTATCTGCCTTATAGATCAAATGTCTTGGTGTTCCTTGATCTGTACGGATCGAGGGCACAGAAATAAAAACAGAAAACCAAGAACTAGGTATTTGTGCGAACGCACGTTGTCGCTGCTTATTTCTATAACTTAAACGATGATTCGACAAACAGGGTGAGTCTGACACACTGAAATTCACATCAACTACGTTTTAGGTCAATAGTTTTGAAAGGCCTCCACCGCTGTAAAAAAAACAGATGTTTAGAGGTAATAACTCTTATTTTTCTCAAGAGATCACTGTATCTTTTTCAAAAAATAAACCTACTCGAAATGATTCCTGAGCTTGCAACAAACATGCCCCGCTCTAACATAGGTAATATTTAAAAAACATTTATAACAAACTTTAAAAAGCTAAGGAAAAAGTTCAAGCGAAATAAAAAAATGTTGCTATGCATTCGCAGTCTTTTTTCACAAGGGTTCCCCCGATTCCGCGAACGCAACTCAGTAGCGCGTCAAGAATTGCGCGGTGTGTCGCAAGAGGCTGTTGGGTAAACCCCAGAGCGACTTGGCAGCAAAGCCCCAAGCAATCGGTTTTGGCCAAGTTTTCGAGAGTAGTACTGACAATGGCCATTATTTCATTGACCGCTCGCTTCGCGTCAGTAGCGCTCTTTATGATTTTAAGAAATTATGACCAACCTAACTTCGAACTTTGGGAAGCCATGTTAGAAGTTTCTAGCTACCTTTGAGTCATCCCGGCCAATCAATTGCATCACCAGGAGGTGCGCGTAACGGTTACCGGTGGCTCTTGTTTACGTGCGGCAACACAACAGGAAGGAAGCAGACGTCCCGCCAGAAGAAAGCAATCACTTACGGTTACAGGTTGTGGAAGTCACGCGGCCTACAAGGCAAGAGGCTTGCAGCAACTGGTAAAAATTTCGCTCGCACAGGCTGTGATTCTTGAAAAACGTACGGAAAGTATTTGCTGTCGTGCGGTGACATGAATTACACCGATCTCACGCTTTCCGTAAGGTCAGCAAGCAATTCGTGTGTCACTACTGCAGTGGGTAACAGATGCCTCGCCAGGCGTTGCGTTGGAAACGGCGTCTCATTTTCGAATTTTGCAAGTGAGCACCAAACATTAGCGCCGCACCTGTTATAAACGCTCCACAGATTCTCTAACATCACGTTTCGACATCCACTGGGACTGTACTGGCGGCCAAACAAGTTTGCGGGTAAACTAGGGTCGACAACCAACACATCCAAGCTTGTTGTAAATGTGCGCTGGGGCGATTTATTTCATAAAGCAAAATGCAGCTAGCTGAACTTCAACTACAAAAAACGTTGACCTGCAAGTTAACCGCTTGAACTTAACGTGAACTGAACAAAGGGTTAATTTGCGTGAACAGTGAGTTGATTTGAGGGCAGAACGTAATTGCTGCGAACCGATCGGGGGAGTGAATGATGCACTCCTCTTGCATCACATGTTGACAACCTTGCAAGTCATCGTTATCCTCAACGCGTCAGCACTTCACGAAGGAAAACCAAAACAGGGCAACCTTAGGTTGCAATCACGTGAGCCGCAATCAGAACGTTTGGCATGCACTCGTCGCCACCTTACACCTTATTTGAAGCGGTCGGGGTCACGACAATGCAGTCCTGACATATTTCCATCATGCGTGCAAGCGCTTTCCGGACCGAACTGCGTCATTCAGCGTAAAGGCTTACGTATAGAGTCGGCGGAAGAGTTTAAACGCAGCTTTTTCAAACTAGGTTTCAAGCCAGTACGTCACCTGCATTAAAGTATGAGACGATGGCCAATGAGAACACAATAATTGGAATCGGTGCAGTTAAGGCAGATCGCATGCAGTTCAAAGGTCGGTTAATCCGAGCATTCAAACGCTATTGCGAAGTGTATGGAAGATAGGTGGGGGGATGAATGGCCAATAATGAATTACCCAAGGTCCGGCATTACTGATAACAGCGCCATCATGAACAGCAGCGTACATTGACCTAAACCCACGAATTATTTCACCACCCCAATGCATAACTTTAATTGTTGACTGAACGCTGTTGCTAGGCCAAGCAACTTCTGCAGCTTATATTTTCAGTTTGGTTGAGTTTAATTTGTTCCTGTTCACTCGATGCAATTTTCATCGCTTTTGCGATCGAATGTTACTAAATCAGTTTTTTTCAAATGCACAGCTCCAGTAATTTTGGGCAAGAATGTGAAGTCATTCACAGAGTGCATATTTTCTTTTACAAACCACTGAAGCCCAACCTCAGTGTTTTGCAGAATCCATAAAAACTGAAGTGATTAACTGTTAAATCTTGAAGTCCAAGAAACCTCCTTTTGGATGCATTTGATGAGAAATAAAATCAGAAAACGAGCGCAAACCAGGTACTTGACCACCTTGCTTTGCTCCTTCTCTAATAATAATATCAGCATTTAATTGATCAGCAAAAAGAATAATAGAACACGAAAGCTTCGACTGCATTGCTGGTCTATACCTTCAACTTAAGAAGTGAAAACCACCCGGCTGCTCCCACTATTTTTAGCCCTTAAGGGCAAGGCGATGATGCACACAGGCGCGGTGTAAAATTCAATCAAAGTTGCGCATTTATTTTGAAAATGTACAATAGCAAACTTTCGCTAGCAGACCCTTGGACTCAAGCCTTGTTTCTAGCGCCTAAACATTTTCGTTACTCCACACCAGATGAGTGAGGTAAACCAAAGGGGTTGCTGTTTCCCAACGAACGGGAACGTCCACAAGTGACAGTGATGCTTTGCCAGTGCCAACGTGAAATCATTTACTGACGCATCAGCACTGAAGTCTGACACCAACACATTCCACACAAGACTTAAAGTACTGTATTTGAAAATGTACATTCAAATTTACCTTGCAGATTGTTTTTAAGGATAACTTTTATAATATGCGACACTTAACAAGCAAAGCCGTCTGCGCAGACAACCAGAGCAATTGCGATATTTGAGTAAAGGCGTTTCGCGCGTGTCCATGTTTTAGCGCATGTATATGGCCGGATTTTCGGTGTAAGAGCACATCCGTTACAAGACCAAAGTGTAGTAGAAAACAGATAACATCTGGCAAGAATTTGCCTGGTGGTCATCGGTTTTCATTATAGTCAAACAAACTGCACTATGCTATAAAACGCAACTACCAACGTTGCTTGCATCTGTTGTCTGTAGGTTTCACTTTCAGGCACTGATTGGGTGAACCAACACCGTATAAGCATAATGCTTTGCTCAATGCGAATGTGAGTTGCATTTAACCTTAGAATGTGACCTAGGGCAACCGAAGCGTAACGGGCGGAAGCGATGAAGGCCAGACAATCGTCGGAAGCTACCAAAGCGGAACTGGACTTTGGCAGGGAGCAGTCAAAGTCTTTGTAAGTGTGGTGGTACCACAACCCAACCAACCAACTACGGCAAGAAAGAACTTTCCCAGCCCATTCGAAAATTTTTGGCAAGCGCCGGTTGATCACACACTGCGCTTGGTGCAAAGCTCTTTCCTTGGGTTCTACACTGAGTAGGCAATGTGGCAGTGCAAACAGAAAGGGCGCCTGGAAGCACGTTTGTACAAGCAAAACCAAGAACTGCACACCTGTGCATTTAAATATACACACTGAAGACAGGAAAACAGTTCGCACCTTTGACCTGAACGGCCGTATATGCATGGGAGGATGATTCGCTGGATTGTCTGGCGCATGCGTGGCAGACGCACAGAGTAAATAATAGGATTCAGAAAGCTGTTGATGACTGATGGCACCAAAGCGTAGTCGAAAACTGCGAAAAGATACAAAAAAAGTATTGAGATTGTTGAAGGTCAACTGAGGCGGCAAGACTCTCAAACCGGGGTCCATGGAGTCACCAAACATCCAAAGCTCCCCTCGCGATATACAGTATAAGTAAGCAATGATTTTCCAGCACAACGCAGTTGATCGTTACACACACTACGTTGGTTTACCTACGGGATCTAACCAGAACGGTGTGAGAGACACCAAACGCTGGCCCCAGGAGACTAATGTATACGTGAATTTAAGGAACGAAAAAGGAAGTTCCGTGAAGTCGAACGCACTGGTTGCAGCACGATCGTGCAGCAAACGTGTGGCATAAATCGATTCATCTTGAGTCAATATCAGTCATTTCCTTTGACGCAAATTTATGATTGGTGTTCGCTTGTCCTACGAGCGAACTCTGCTTTTTTTATGGCTGGCAAATGCGGCGCAAGTTTTTGCGGTTGATCGATTTCATGTACTTGTTTCTCCGAAAGCACTCGTACGTGATACGGATCAACAAAGCCGTTGATCCTCACACTCGCAGAATTAATCCTGACTTCACAAATACACGCGAGCTGAAACCCGCCTCAAAGAGCCGAATGTCGCTCAATTCAGTTAAATGTTACTCCGCTGCCAGGTCACTGACACAAGCATCGGATTAAAATGGCGCTGGCTGCTGGGAACAGGTTATGGCAAGAAAGAAGAGGTTATTGTCTGCGGGCGGATTTCGTTCACAGCACTGTGTTGCACTCGCTCGATGCAATCGTTGTGCACCAAAAAAGAACCACGGCTTGATTGAAGCGCTTCAACTGGTAAACGTCAACAAAGTACCCTTTGATTTTTCGTTATCTCTCGAAATCGCTGTGAGAACTGCGCGGATTTGTTCTATAAGTGCGTTGGTCTCGACGGCATCTCGCAGGCAGTGCGCAATGGAAGGTGTTACGTAAATGGCCAGACGATGAGATTTCTCAATACAGATCACTGCTGCTCGCCGTTGCCTGTCCAGGCTAAAGAGAAACGATAGCAACGCCGTCTCTTGCAAATTCTTGGCGCTCAGCATGGCATCAGGAAATATGAATTCTGACGCCAGTTGGGTTGTCTGGCGGGGGTCCAAAGCGTGTGACGGCTTAATCAGTGTCGCAGTTCCCGATTGTCCAGTATTGAGGGTACCCGAGGCGAAAAGCAGGAGGTACCGTAAATTAATGGTTGTAATTCATATCCCAAAGGAAGCGTAAAGAAGCAATATTTACTGTATGGGATCTAACATAGCAGGTCCAGCAAGGTTTTTACTAAAATCACAATGGTAGAACAAAAAATTTTTAACGAACAAAGTATTTTTTTGTTTTCCATATTCTAATTCTTCCTCAAGTGAAAGTGTGTGTTTCAATCTACAGTTCGCGTGTTTTCTCCAAATCTAAAAGTCTTGGCGTGTGTTTGAAACTCCAGTTGGCGTGATTTATCACAGTCTTGCTTTGGTGTTCCATCATTTCACCCGTAAGCTTATGCGTGCAATTTACAAGACTTAATTGGCACGAAATCGATTTCCTAGCAAAGCACTTGGCGGACAGATTTAGCAACTTTGCCCTTGTGGAGAAATGTCACTGAAATGTGGATAAATGTAGTCACGGCATTGTCATAAAAGCACAGCATGGCGGACAGCTTCTTTGAAAGCTCCACCACTTCACTTTCTCTTCCTCCAGTATCGGATTAATGGAGTGTCACCTCAGAAAGGTGAAATATGCAACGGCGTCGTACACACTCAATGGTTTAAGTGTGCATTTAGTGAATCGAGTTGGTTAGAAATCGATCTCCTCCGACTTCTACGCAGTCAACCGGGTAAGCAAACCTCTGTTACCTCGGAAGGAAGTGTATCTTCGGGCCACAGTTCGAGGTATACCGGATAAATCTCAAAAACATGAAAATTTGTGCGTGGACATGCATTTAGGAGCGCTCGTACTTTCCATCTAAAGTTTTTTAACTTTTTCTTGTAGAAGCTATTTGCCTAAGTCGCTAGGTTCTCACCTTTAGCAAGTTGTGCTGTTTTGTACGTGATGACGAAGTCGGCAACGAAGAGTGCCATAACAGGCATCCAGCACAAAACGAATACTCCCAAAGTGATCATTAACGTCTTGGTCAGTTGAACTTCTCGCTTCTGAAACGAAAATAGCATCGCTAAAGTTTAACGGAACCAGTTTATTGAACGTCGTTTAATCGTTTATCTAGTTTTAATCAGCTTGGCCTGTATTACGATATCCACAAAAACAACTTTTCAAAAAGCAAAAAAACGTTGTTTTCGCCGTGGTGCACAGCATTAACATAAGTCCCACTGAAAATATGACCGTAGGTCAAATCGACCATCACTGCTTCGTTTAACATACTTTGTACAATGTCGCACGAAGGGCAACAAACTAGATAAACATAAGTTTCGGCAGAAACATGCTGCACGAAGCCAAACTTTGTTTTGTTAGTTTAATAATTTTCTTTTTTCAAGCATCAATTTTGCAGCTACTGTCGCTTGCAGATGCGCACGCATTGTATCGAAGTTGATCATGACGGGATTGGCTCCCAATCTACACACTCGGGCTAGTAGTTAAACATCTCAGGAGTCGATCGCGAACGCCTGCAAGTGAACTAATCATTTTCGCCAACTTGCGACGAAACCAAGGAAGTGCCTTCCGCAGTCATTCCAGTCGTCTGCACTTTGCAGAAGGCTACATGCATGCGAGTCATTGACAGCTCAAGAGGAAGCACAAAAATCATTTCGCACAATGCGTCATGCCGCAGTTTTATGCAGGCGAGTTACAACGTTTTCAAGGTCGCGCTCAAAAAACAAAACTATTGATAACGGTACATTTTTCTTCCATTTCACGTTTTGCGGTAAAGTGTGGCAAGGCGACAATCACCGATGATCTCAAATCGAAAACCGCGTATGGTGGATTTGTTTCCTCCCAGCCGCCGCACGCGCAGCGCAAGGGAGGAATCAGCGATTGGGCGGGCGCAGCGTTTTGCCGCGCTTTCGCAGCGTCGTACAGCATGCCAATCAAAACGCCACATTCCCAACACAAAATATTCTCCATCGCCAGTAACAAAACAAGAAAAAGAAAAAAGATTCCGTTTTTCGACAGTGTGTCGTCGTGCACGTGCCAGAGCTCAACTTACCGAAGAGAATTTCGATGCAACCTGGAATTCAACAACAAGTCCGTATGCCTTCTGACGACTTGACGTTTAAAAGCGCAAAGTAAAACCCAGGGCGCAGGATATAATGCACACAGTTAGACATAAGAGTGCAGCTGACGCCGTATGTTCTGGCAACATCAACTTGACAGTGAATGGCAAGCCCTGAAAAGCGGCGCTGCGCGCACAGGGAATGATGATAAGCAGGTACTGCAGCATAAACTACTGTCAATACCTGCCATTAACCGATCTCTTTCAGTGTAAACCGACTGGGAATTGTGTTATTCGGTGCCGCTTGTGACAGGCGACAACTTACATCGTACTGAAAGGACAACGCGGTACATGCCCAGCAATCCGACACTGAGACGTCGCGCAAAGCGACATATCGCCCAGAACTATCACTGACAGCAGGCCAGGGTGGTTTTCATTCGTTGCCAAAAGCGAAGCGCCTGCGCAGAATTCCCACGCGGCGCGACGTGCAGGCGAAACTGCGATGCGATGCCCAGTCCACGGCCGGAAAAAGCATGTTCGTCTTGAAAGTGAGTTTACGTTGAAGCGTCCGCATCGGCATCGCCTTCGCACTTGAATGCTAAGGTGAATAATGAGCACATGCGTAAAATTGGAAATCTGCGCACATGCCCTGAGAATACGCAAACGCTTTCCCGAATCGATTTTAGTGAGAATGCTTGGCTTTATCCGCCGAGAAATCCCATTTTATTGAAACACCAACTTCTTTCAAATTGATGGCAATTTGTGATGCTTTCGTTTCTTTGTTGAAGTCGTTTTTTACTCGTAAACTAACCATTTTGCCTGTCAAGTTGTGATTACTGATCAAATCTGGTCCCACGCGACTGAACACTGCCGAACTGCAGACAAGATATTTAATCAAAGTAGAGCTTGCAGACTGAGACGCACCATTTTTCGTCTTTCGAAGCAATTTCTCAAGGAGTATTGCTCAGTGTTTCATCGAATAAAATTTTACACTGGGCAAATGTTTGTTTTAGTGCGCGTGCGATTGCGCAACCATGTAGAAACACAACTAGTGAAGCGTTTCAAGCGTTAAAAGTGCTATTAAAAAGCGATATATATACGATATGAAATTTGGAATGTTGCAAGTGCGCGAGATTGAGATTTCACTGCGCAAATGTTCTGGTGGTGCTGCGCACTTTAGGGGGAACACTGGTTGTGCTCTTCGAAACTGTTCCTTTCTGCTGAACGTTGCTGCGAAGTAACTCCGGAAAAACGTAACAACCTTCTTTTCACAAAGATGGTCAAGCATCTGACCGACGAAACTCAAACAACAGTGGAAGCCGCCCGGGCCATGCCAGGACAAGGTGACTTTCTTACAACATGGGGGGTTCAGGCTGATCAGGACACAGCACTCGGCGGAAGCAATTTAACGCCGTTCAACAATTCTCTTTCGCCAGGGTCGCAGTGGCTCGACGATGACGCACAGGCTCGGTTTCTCACCTTCGCTTTCGAGTCCACACTCGTGCTGCTGCTGCTCCTGCTGTTCCCGAAGGTTTTCTTCTTGACCACTTGGAAAAGCAGCGAGTAAAAAACAGTCATCGCCGCTATCGCGGCAAGGAAGTACATGACGCCCGTAATGATGTAAGACTTCTGGAACGGGACGAAGGATTGCGAGCAGACGCCGCTGCATACGCTTTCACCGAATTCCTCGCGCTTGCATGTGCAAACACCTGAAGGTTTAGAACATATCGATTGTATCGTGCAACTGATCGCTTGAGTGATCGTTAGTCACGTGGCATTATACACATGACCGAGCTGGCACAGTATCCACAGTGTGACAAAATCTCCATGAACTAACTTGAAAGTTTCCATCACAATGTTACACGTGTATTCTAGCGCTTTAGGGAGAAAGTCATGGTGGATTTGCTAATACCATGACCATTAAACAACAAAACGGTAAGTCAAGCGCATTACTCATACAAAAAGCAGAAAAAAATTAACCAAAATTACGTTTACAAGTTCTGCAATGGTGTTCATTCCTACTACGGAGCATTAGCTTGAAAACTTCCACTTGCGGATGATCGCAGCCACGCAATATAGCTCTGGGGAGGATTTGCAGGTGCGTTATTTCTTCAAAGTTTACACAAGTCAAAAGTTCATAATGACAATTAGAAACAAGCGTTTGCAAATAGCGCTTGTGACGTACGTCATCAAACGAACATTGTTTGCCCGCGACAGTAAAGCACTGCGCCAATGACAAGTCGGGTAAATTACGCCCAGAACGATAGGTTCAACCTCGTACAAGACTGGCTACTCCTAACAACTGCACGTGGAAAGTTACCAGCCAACTTCGATGAAATGCTCCGCAGCCTTGATCTGCGCAATGAAGCCTCTGCCACGCGAACTCCCTAGCTGTGATCGCCAGCGGTGGAGTGCGCAGGGTTGAGCTCCGGTTATTATTTTTAAAATCGCTTCGTTTTCTATCGTTGTTAAGCGAAATTGTATTTTACTCATTGTACTGCTTTGCTGGATCACATTTCGTGAAAACCAGATGCGCGTGAAATTCTTCGCAGCTCAGAAAACACCCGCGTCGACCTAAGTTTGTTTAAAGCGAACGCTGGTTCGGAGATGATTTAAAAAGGAGGGAACAGCTGGGACATCACCAACATGGCTCTTTTTGGAGGTAACAGAGAGATGCGCTCTTTAACACCGCAGTGGAATGGTGTTAACGTGCTATGTTTTTTGACCTCACCGCCGGTCCCTATTTTATGTTATTTTCCCCTCATGCTCAACTTTTCTCCTGTTTGTCATAGTTCCCGGATATCTGGACATGTAAAAGGATGTTGCGCTTATTTGCAAAACACTTATTCAGAATAATCGGGTATTTGTTTGAGCTCTTGTCCCAATGTCGGGGCGTAACTTCGAATCAAGCAACCATCTTCACCCTGAAGGGATAAATACGAAAGCGCAAAAACCAGCTACGCTGCAAGGTAACCCAGTAATAAAGAATGAATCCGTGCAACTCAAAATCCAGCGTATCCCAGATCAGCAACAAAGGACGGTACGCCTATAAAGTGTTGTTGCATTCTCGAACGAAAACAGCGCATAAATTAATTGTGCGTAATCAGCGGACCAGTCGGTACGTTTGCGACCCTGGTTCAAGAGCTGCCACGAGTTGTGATAAAGGATTAAGGCTAAGCGCCCCCAGACTGCAATGCTGTCGCGGTAATGTGCGCGATCGCCACAGCGTACTTACCGTTATCGGCGCAACAGTGCTGTTCGGCGCAGGACCAGCCAAGCAGGGGTGCCATCAAAAAGACCACAAATGAAACTAGCCATGCCAGCACGATCAAGAAAACGATCCATTGTCGCGTCAGCACCCGATCGTAGTCTGTGTGGTGAGCGATTCGCAGATAACGATCAAACGAAACTAGCAGAAGGCTATTGATGGACACGATGAACGTTACCACTGCCAAACCCTGAAGAAAAAAGTGCACGTTAGCAGTGAGTCGCATTACAGCACGATCCCAACCGGACCAGCCAGCTGCCCTCGCATTGAGCACCACTAATAAGAAACAGATATGTCGTTTCGCGCTTGAACTAGCGTAAGTTTGTTCGTAACTAAACAGACGTGGTGATTCAATGCTGCCAAAGTCGTGATTGCGTTTAGGCAATGTGCGTCACAGCAGCCTCTCCTATGCTTTTGTCAACAAATAAATCATTGTTTCCACATAATCAAACCGGTAATGCTGTCAAGAGCCGGCCGCCGTCTGCTTGGCCTAGCGTTTCTGGATTACAAAGCGAGACTCTATCTTGTCAATAAGTTCGGCGAGTCATGGCGATCTCGCTGATACAACCCAATGCGCGAGTTAACAGCCAATTTTAATAGTGCTGCAACAGTGGTAGCATGCTACAGAACACTAGCGATGGATTCCGACCTGGGACTTCGACGGGGTAGTTAACAAGGGGTCGCCACAAAGGCTATAAATAACGCTTATAGCACAGTGTGTGGTAGATGGTGAGAAGCCAGGAAATAGGGTACGTTTTCAAAAAAAGTTTTTCAAATGGGTGCAGCAGCTATTTTCGAGCTAGTGCAATTGCCACAAATTTTTCCAGAATCTACCGCTGTACCTATTCCAACGAGTTTACATGGGCTTAGAAAGGAAATGTTGGGTGTAGAAAATTACTTGCAACTGCTCACTATGTACAATTTCTACATCGAGAAGTGGACAAGTCGTGGCAAATAAATGTCTCAGGCGCGTAAACTCAATCCAGGAACCAATGTTTGGGTTGAGATTGAGAGCAGTTGCTTATAACCTCGGAAAGCGCCAAACAAAGGTTAAATTTAATAGGAAGTTCTAATTAGCTTATCAGCTCAACGGCAGTCAACCGTGCAGTGCTTTTCATCACCATCCGCAAACACAGTATCTGCACAATTGCAGTATGCGCCAATCTCACTGCATTACACGCTCGTTCTCACTGGCGCTAGGACAGGAAGCAATCCGGAAGCGGATTCACTTGTGCGATGCAGAGGCGAGCCACATCCGATAGGCATGCGAGCAGAAACGAGGTCATATGAAAATGTGCGCTTAAACGTTGGAACAGCACGTTACAGAGACCTAACCTGACAGGTGTTTAAATCGTATCAAAAAGATGACGCCAACGCAGTAAAAATGTAAAAATCCTTACAAAGATTTTTAAAAGGCAAAATTATAAAAAATTTCAAAACTGCACGAACCGCTTGCATGCCTTCCCTCCCAGCCCTTGTAGTTGCAAGAGTTGAAGAATGGAACGCTATTTACATTTTTAGCAAAACACTATTCTGCAGAGACAATTAAATTAAGATTCGCGCGTTTGGGCGGAGCACCTACCAAAAAATATTTTGCAAATATTTACCGAATCCCTACAAAGACGTGGACCATAATAGCTGCTCGCTCTTTCGGTGAAGAAAGAATGCATTGCTGCGCAAAAGCTTGGGCATTCCAGAAAATGCCGCGACCCAAAACTCAATTTTCACTGGTTATTTTACGCAAATGAGGTTATTTTATGCAAATGAGGTCTAATCACATTTTCTCTTTGCTCGACGAACATCCAGAGAACAAACATATTCACCAGTCCCGTCGCCACGGGGGGCTTTTGGGGGTTAGCCCCCCCAAACAAACTCCAAGCCTCCCCAAATTGAATTATGAAACACTATAAATCGGTGAAGTTTTTATCAAATTTCAGAATGTCAAGCCCCCTGAATAAACGTACAGCCTCCCTATTGAAAACTCTCTGGCGATGGTTCTGATCTTTACAACTTCTGGTGCATGTTTCCAGTAAAACATTACCGCCCATTATCGAAAATCGCAAGAGGAACAGACAGAATAGTGATACAAGCGGCAAAACCTATTTTGAAAAACCGTGAAATCACAATCATTTAGAAACGTGCAAATTTCCGAATTGAATTTTCAAACTGGTTCATCACAGGAGGCCTTCGCAGCAAAAATTCCGAGTGCAAGGTGTTCCACACGCAATTTGTCACAAGCTTACAGAAATGTGCTACGTCCACTAGCAAGCGGTAGTCGCCGCAGTGGTAGGCTGGCGTGCTAGAGACAAAATTTGACACCATTGCAACCCAAGACAACCCCTGTTTTGCGCGAAGCGAAACTCGCTTAGAATGTGTTGCGCGGATCTATCTTGCAACGTGAAGTAGATCGCTTGGGGTTAAATTTAATTTGCAGGCCGTCGCTTTTCGCGCCATATCTAAACGGACCTGCATGTATTTGCCCGCTCGCCTAATTCCTCTGAAACACCGACGATCGGGTATCAGATTGCAAACGTGCGGCAGGCGGCAAGCGATCCATATGGCTTCCTGCAAAATGATACGCGCTTCTGCTGACGCAACAGCGGGCGAATATTGGGATTTTTGCACACGTACGCAAGTAACGCAGCACTCACTCGGACTTAACTCACCTTTAGGACGATTCGTGAGTTGGGAGATGTCCCAACTGGAACAAATATGGCGAGTACAACCTCCAATCCAGTGAGTAAGTCCGCTACAGCGAGACTAGCAATGAACCAGTAGGGCGGTTTTCTCAGACTGCTAGGTCCTCTAATGATGGCGGTCAATATTGCCAAGTTTTCTATAACAGTAACCAACGAAATAAAACACGCAATTACTTCTGCAATGCTGACAGTTCGTCCTTCGCTGTCGCCGCACAAGAGTTGCGCGCTCTCGGAAAAATTAGCGTTTCTTTGAAAATCAGCAGTCGTCGCTTCCATGGCACTGGGCTCGATCGCGATACGACCAGGCATGTGTCCCTTAGCGAGATTACCATTTGCGGTGATGGCATATTCCACCGAAGAAACGTTTGGGAGCAGATCTCCGCGACTCTCAAGTGGAGTTGATATCTTCATTTTCAGGTCAGTCAGTAAGTCGTTCGGGATTGCCATAGCCATTCCTGTACGAAATAAGACCTCGTTTTACAGAACCAGCTGCTGCACCTAATCTAACTTCGGATGCCGTGAACTCCGCATGCACGTGGACCTCTGCACTTGGCGAATCACCAACAAATGACCAAGAGTACGTTTTCTTGGGCTGGAAAGCGACAGTGAAGGGAAAAAGGGAGTGACGTCAGATCCGAATCATTTCAACAACTCAGCAGGCTCGTGGGGCTGTCATCGCAAAGCAAGGCACTCGTGCGCACCTAGCGCCAGATTTGCACGTTTGAAAAAATTTGGCTCGCAATTCTTCCGCCGATCTGCAAGATTTGGTGGCGGGCGTTTGATTTTACGTCCAAGATTTGCTGTAACACGAAACATCCAATACACAGGGACGAATTTCTAAACGCCGGTCACCCATAAGCTATAGAAATTTTGCCCCCTTTTCACCCAAGAAAATTTTCGAACAAATTTTTGTACCACTGGAAATTCTGCCGCCCTGTAGGCTATCATTGCCTCGACAGCATGCATGGAAATTCCGGGTCTGCCAATGCAGACCACTTTACTAGACCCTCGCCCGAAAATCTAACGCGCACGGACGGCCAGAAAACTTTATGGAGAGTAAGATCAATGAGAGGTTCCAACTAGGCTACACCAAAATCGCTGAAACTTTTACCATTTTTGCAATGCGTGCAATGGGTGCAGCATCACTGAGGTTTAGTCAACACTTTTATTATGTCCTTGTTTACAATAAATGGTGATCTTTTTCAAAGGTGTCATGATTTCGAAAAGAGCTGCACTTAACCAGAAAATAAACTTGCAATCTACAGTATGTCATGTACAATCAAAAGAAGTATTATGCGGTAGCGGTGCAGTAAACCTAAGAGGTAATTGCAACTCATTAGTCACTTCGTCACAGCTATGTTAAATTCACTATATCCTTTTCGATTAGACAATGTCCTCACGCAGTGCTTGACGCTTTGCGCAATTTTTATTTAGCACTTTTATTTGCTTAGCCTATTGTTGTTTGACATGAGATAATTTTTGAGAAACTGATGGCATAGATGATGGTCTTGTTCAGCAAACAACACACCTGCAAATATTTAGATCTTTTCCAGTGTCAGTCGCTTTCAGACCTCATTTTTAATTTAAAAAAAAAGTGTGCTACTAAGTAAGACGGGCAATATATTTATGTTCCCCTTAAATTTCAAGTAAAATTTAAATCAGAAAAAGCTTTGCAGGTCTAAAGTTTTTTGTTTCACTGTGAAATTTGCATAACAGATATTGATGTTGCGTGTTGTATTTAAACTGTTGCTCTGCACTTTCTTTGATGCTCATTGCAAACTACTAAATGCTGGCGATGTGACCAATATTTCTCTCAAATGACCACTGTGACTTGGCATGATGTACGGCAAGATACAATTTCCTAAAACCCTGAATTTTGTTTTGTTTCCGGCCTTTGAGATTAGTAAATATCGTGCAAAAAAACGACCCAATAATAATACAATTTAAAGCGTATTTTTCAATAACAAAAACAACAGATAAACGTGTATCAACAAAAACTTATCAAAGCGTAAACAAACACAACCTTTTTAGCATGGGGTTTTCATGTCTGTGTAAACGTTAAAAATATAAATAATTGTGTTCAAAAGGTTAAATGTGATTTTTGGGTTACTTTTTTCCATTTACGTGACCCCAACAGAAATATGCAGTACTTATCGTATTTATAACATTATTTCGTGTTGCGTTGCAAATGAGAGCGTCGTCTTCTGCATGATGACACATGGCTAAAGGCCTTCTGGGTGTTTCATGATTTTTCCTTTTCGGTGCTTAGCTGCTATTGAATATTAATTGAGCAGTTCCCTGAACCGGGTAAGTGGTACAGCAGAGGGCGGGTCGCGGAAGCTGGTAGGTTTGGTTCGATTCCCTGTCGAGTCATACGGAAGACTTGAAAAACAGTAATTACGCCCCGCCCATCCAGCGCCATGATCGGCATTAATGGGTGGATGCAAGGGAAAGCTCCTCGCGCGGTGCTGCCATTGACTCGCTACCATTATAGTGCAGCATTCGCTGCGAAAGCAGCTTCCGCGGCATCGATTCAGCGGAGGTAGGCGCAGTGGTATATTTGAGGTGAGGCTAATGAAGCAATTGTCTCGCCCCCCCCCTTTTTTGAAACACCGCATGACCCCCTTTCTTAAAATGTGATTATGGTTCGTGTATATTGACGTCTGTATATTTTTTCCAATTCTGTTTCATAGCAATGCTTCATGCACTTAGCAGGTTTGAAAATATTATCACTGATGTATTGTTTTATGCAAGGTACATCTCTACAATAGATTTGCAGGTAGCATTGCAGACGTGATCTTTTGAAATTATACTTTCTAGAATAAAAAAAGCTTTTGGTTTATAAAGGTTTTGACAGTGTTTGTGTTCAAAATTATTTCTGAACTTTAGTTGCACGTAGTTTTGAGTTAAACACCAGCCAATATACATTGCTGATTATAATACTGTTGTTTGTTCTAAAAAAGTTCACTAATTGTTATGTTCAAAACTTTTGTCACATATTTTTTATGTCTCATGATCAACCAACACACCATCGAAGACTTGACCAACCTTACTTTCTGTTTTTTTTGTATGTTTGTTTGTGTTTGTTTTGTAATATGCACGGTGCAGGGATCTAGAATAGTGGATTTCAAAAAAAAGACACCTGAGGTACAAGTCTAATTCTATACGCCAGGCGTGGGCAAATAGCGGCCCGCGGGTCAAATGTGGCCTGCCACAGCGTTTTAAGTGGCCCGCGGAAGCATTCATGAAATATCTTCAAATCTGAAACTGCCGCCAACTTACCACAGTAAATGTCAGTGGTGAGGCAAGCTTAACCGAGACTTGCTTCTATTTTCCTGAGGAGGTGCGGCCCTCCGTTAAACGCGATGTTCCCAAAATGGCCCTGAGCCAAATTAATAATTAATTGCCCACTGCTATACGTCATAAGCGAACGGCATGGGGATGCAAGGGATGCCATCGCATCCCCAACCCTGGAAAATATGCCATTATTCGGGCAACCATTTTCAACATTTGGGCAAATTGTACAGCTACATTCACATTTAAGTGAGGTAGTGTCTATCATCAACAGCAAAAGCTCTTCTGAGACTATTTTGTCATTCTTGCTTGCCTCTGATGGCAAAATAGACACTACCTTCAAGTGAACTGGAATCATTTGGTAATTCCAACAGCCTTCATCAAATTTGTTGGGTAAAATTAGCATTTCGGTAAATCAGGAGCCTTGGGCTTGAGGACGTTGCAACAGCTTCAGTTAAATTTGGGCAAATGAGAAAAGCTTCATTCAAATTTGGGTGAAATTGAAAACACGTACATAAATTAGAAACATTTGGATGAAGTCCATCAGCCAAATCAAATTTTGGCTATTTGCCACAGCTTCGTTCAATTGTGGGCAACTTCAAACAGTCAAAGTTGGGCTGTATAGAATAGCTCCATTGAAATTTGAGCACATTTAGAAATGTCTGGGTAAATTACAATACAAGAGCTTTATTCAAACTTGAATTGAATTAGAATCATTTGAAAAAATTTTCACAACCTCAATCAAATTTGAGCAAATTAGAACAACTTCATTCAAATTTGGGTGAAATTAGAAATATTTCCATAAGTTGGAAAATTTTAGGTAATTTCCAACAGACTAATGAACTTTAGGTCCAAGTGGAACAGCTTCATTCAATTTTGTGTAACTTCAAACAGCTTCATTCTAATTTGGGTAATATAGTATACAGCTGGTTAGTAATATTTGACGACAGCAATTTTTGGGATTTCATTGCAATTAGCTAACCTTTTACAACACAATAAATATTGCCATTGTTCACATATGGCTATGCAGAATATTGATTGCTAAATAATATATTAATGCATTTAAGATGAAGTTAAAACTGTTTATCTCGCAATTAGAAAATGGGGATATGAGCCAGTTTCCGCATTTAAAAGAGCAGATTGAAGGTGCTGATGAAAAGGTCAAGTTAATACAAGACTTTTTTAATTTTGCTGAAGAAGAAGACTCAATTTGGCATTTATAAACCCATTCTTACTTTGTGAACAAAAGATAATGAAAATGCCAAGTAACATACAAGGTGGAAATCATCGACTTCAAACTAAATTCAACATTGCAACCAGAGCCACTATAGTGGCTCAATGTTTTTTTGTTATAACTCTCCAGCCGCTACAGCTAGATAGGTGTTCAAACCCTCTACGGATGCGGAAAGTCTTCTTGGTTCTATTAAAAAAACAAAATTTTGATTGGGGTGAGGGGTTCGCCTGGGGTGGGCTCGCAAATTGGGGTGTTTTCGGTTTTTTGACCAATTTTGACGGGCCCTGGACGCCAATCCCAGGGACCAAAATTTTGGCGCAAACTGTTTTTGGAAACTACACAATCTCCCGCGTCGATAGAGCCCTTGCTTGACCTTCTAGCGTGTCTGGAACCAAAGTTATGGCCCAAAATCCCCATTTTACCCCCAAATTCAGAAAAATCAGAAAATGCATTAGTCTTCCACTGGCGGCTTGCTACAACCAGCGATAACTCACCGCCAGAAGATGCTAACGAGCTATACGAGCCCTCAAAAGACTCATGAAGTCTTCTTGTTTGCACTAAAAAAAAAAACATTTTAGATTTTGGTTCGGGGTTTTCGGTGGGTGGGGTTTGAAAAAGGGTAGTTTAGACTTTTTTTTAATTGTTTCTTTATGACGTCATCGCCTCCACAAAGGGCCAAAA
>Ga0210059_1003794_pt1 | contig 24285 bp, 19 predicted proteins | sample Ectturendosymbi2_FD_188042 | JGI IMG/M metagenome (GOLD analysis project Ga0210059, IMG submission 188042) | Ecteinascidia turbinata endosymbiont from Florida, USA - Sample 2 (SPAdes) (version 2) | ecosystem: Host-associated > Tunicates > Ascidians > Unclassified | place: Key West, Florida...
CCCATTAAACACTGGGTAGACTATGCACTAAAAAAAACAAGAATTCATGGATGCCATCTGCATGAGATAGGGATGGAATATAAAGAGCATACCCACTCACTGTCCTTATGAAGAAACAAACTGCGAATCACAGCCTCATTTGCGTGGCTTTGCAAATTGGTCAGTTACTTACGCTTCAAATTCAGAGGCATAACTCAGTGAGAGACTATAATGAGAGAGAGCAAGGTCTGCAGAGATATGCAAATACTTTGTAAATTGTTTCTGGAGATGGCTTTAATGCATGTATTCCTTGACAGTACATGGTAACGAGTAGCCAAGATGTTTTTAATGCTATTTTTCGGTTTGGTGTTCAGCTAGAAATTGACCAGCACATTTTTGACATATAAGGATCACACATCCTACCTCAACGCCACCGTCATATTCCACAGAGTCCCTTTTGCAGATCTATCAGCAACATGAAAAAGAAAAGGATAAGTACAACCGATGAGTGATTGACAACAATCACAATGAGAAGTCTTCATTCAATCCCCTAGTTTTCACGAAGTGGTGGGATGCACCAATGACCAAGGTCAACAAAAGACTGGCAGAAAAAAATAACTGAAAAATGCAGGGAGCCATGTGCATATATTATGACGTACATTAGAACAAAGCTCAGATTTGTACTCTTAGTCTCAAAGAGCACCTTTGTTGTTGCAATACGCGGCCTTCGAGGCAAATTGAGTAAAGTTCACATCAATCTTCTGCGTTCAAGTCTATGTATTATGGCTGTAGTTGCAGCTTGTGATTTTTGATCAAATCTTTATGGTTTTTGATTGATTTAGGAATGGTCAATATCTTGTAAAAAGGTTCATATTTGTGTTAGAGTGTGGCAAGTACAGTAGCATATCAGCATGGATGTTAACAAAGAACATCCCTTAGTCCTACGAGGTAATATTATTCTTTGCTGATTGATTAGAATTTTTTTTACTTGTGACACTAAATGGAAAAGATTCCTGTTTGTTTCGTTACATTAAAATGGATCTAGTGATTGTTCCATCATTAACTGTTGTATGCTTAGTGGCAAAAACTAATTAATTCTCTTAGTTTTATTTCATGTGTCTTGAAAAATCTTATTATATTTGACTATGATTTAAATACTAATGATGCACAAAATTATGTGAAATCGAATTCTCATTAAAAAATGTACTTGATAAATTTGCTTGTCTTTTACCTTTGTGAAGACTATTTACTTGAATACAAATATGTGCAAGTTTGAATCATCATGAAAAGATGAAAGCAGATCCCAGTTGGCTCATTTTTCAAAAGCTTGCCGCAGGCCTGTGCAACATACAACCTGTGGGCCTCCCATTAGAGCTTGTGCAAATGCAGAAGATGTTGCAACAGTTTGACTTGGATATATAATTAATTGGCATTCCAGAATTTCTTTCAAACTACCACATAATGAAAAAGATTTTGTGTCCCACACAATGTTCCTCATAATAAACATATAACTTTTAATTGTGAGCATTATTGCAATGATTTATGAAACTTTCATCAGGTTTTACCTGTTTGTGACCGCCAGCTGGTAACTTGGATGCTGCCTTTTCTAGCATTTTGATGAAATAATACAGTCAGTGCAAGCGTAACAGCTGTAAAAATCAGAGGATAAAGAAACTTAAGACTATATCAGCATAGCATGATAATTCACATGCCAAATAACTTAGAGTTAAGGAGCTCTCGTTAAGACAAGGATTAAAAAAGCAAGGAAAATGCTAAATTCTTATCTATTATCTTGTATCCACCAAAAATTTGTTATTTTCTGCTTATACTCTGCATTTTTTAAACCATCTGAATAGAAAAATTGAGATTTTGTGCAAAATCAGGAAAAAACATTTTTATAAAGTATTTAGTAGCGGACTTTGACCAGTAAATGCTGACTAACATTCTCACACAAAAGCCTTAGAACTTGGGTGGTGGGAAATAGCTTATGCTCCATTTTAAGTAATTCGTACCTAAAATCATGAAAAAGCTGTTGTGTGATGTGCAGTTTGGTTGTCTGTTGGTAGCAAATTAAGAAAGTGTCTGTACAAATAATCACATATTGGTTGTATGCAACCAGCAATAGTCACCTGTTTATAAGTTCTGATGACTGTGCTGGTTACAAGAAAACTCTTAACTTTCATCATAAAGTGACTCGATACTTGTTTCTTTCCCCATGGGGAGATACCTAGTAACAGTCATTAAAAAACAGGTTACTTCTATGAAACTGCTGTCATTTGCTTAGCAATGGTTGCTTCTTTCACAGTTAGGAATTCTGCTGGAGCAGTGGTTTTCAACCAGTGGGCCATGGCCCAGTGGTAAGCCATAATGCTTTTTCCAGTAGGGCACAGAACTTGGCACAAATCAGATTGAAAGCATTATGAGGCTTGTATAATAATATTATTATGATCAAAAAACACAAACAGCACAAAATTCAACCTGAATGTTACATATGTGACATAATTCCTGTTTAACAATCCTAGCTTAAGCTGTATATATACGAATTGCTATGCTATGACATGGCATTGCAATTGTTATAGCACAGTGCAGCTAATACTAAGGTTATAGAAGTGTTAAATCTATAACATTAATAGCTTTGGGCAACCACCAATAGTTGCATGGCCCTGAGTAGAAAAAGGTTAAAAACTCCTATGCTAGAGTGACAATTGTATATGCTGGTAGTTTCATATTAATGGGCAAAAGATGGTCCGCTGCAGCTCACATTAATTTTCTTTGTAGCCTTTGATTTTTAAATTGTAGAAATTATCTGAAAACTTGAGCATGTTTATCAATAATCCCATTTTTGCATTAGAGAGAATTAGTCATTATCATTGAAAATACAGAAATGCGTAGGTTTATCTGTTGAAAGTTTTTGAAAAGCATGTTCAAGTTTTCACATAATGTCTATAATTTTTTTATTGTATGGTTGTTAAAATTTATTGTATACTGTTGCTTTCTGTGTTATCCTGTTGATAAATATTGTGGATAGTAACCGTGAATCATGATAAACGAAGTTGTCACCAGCAAAAGTGTAGCTGTGGAACTTCGTGGTGTCTGCATTCTTATACATATATGCTATTATTTCTACCATGGCATAGTTTTCAATCATGCTTTAGGGCTATTTTCACATAATCAAATCTTTTGCAAAAACTTGTTTTATTCCAGCTAAAGGGTTAAACTGTTTTTAGATCAATTTTTAAAACCTGTTTGTATGCCAATGAAACAGACAATTAAAAGCTGTAGGTTTGTTGTGAGCTTTCAAGGAATCAGTCAACTGGGTGTTTAAATGCATTTAGATCACTGACTGTGTTGTATTCATAAATTTAAGATAGCTCACAAGATAATGCTAATCCTTGCCATTGTTTTGTGCTATTTTAGTTAAACAGTTGTCAACATTTTACATTTTCATGATATATATGTTTGCAGTAATGCGCTTAACAAAGCCTTCACTTCTCACATCATTTCCATTGGATGGTGAGTCACATGAGCTCAAACCAGGCTTACTTGGACAATGCACAAATGGATTGGAAAGTTTTAGTACAGGCATGTTTTTTTAGATTTCCTTTAAATCTGCATAATTCAAATTACCTTGTTTATAAATACAACGTTGCTTTACGATATCTTGCTAATCAGCCTAATTTGAAATTCTAAACTCCTTGCATAAAATAAGCTTGCGTTGCAATCGGAAAGCCTGATTGGCAAGTATGCAAAGCTTCACACTGTGGCAGCAAGTAACAATAGATATCATGTGCCATGATCGCTCTTCGCGTATGCTAGTTGTTACATTCAATCGTTCCCATCCTTAGTATCACCAGGGATTACACTCCACGATCATTACATTATTGCTTATTCGTGCCACATATATATGGGTGTTATTCTTCATGCACATCCCATTTGTGGTGAATCGCACATTCAACGCAATGCGAACCAAGATGTTGCAACATGTATTGCTAAATTTTCTTATTAGCAAAGTAGAAGGTTGACACAGTGAGCACCGGTCTGAATATATTGTACCTGGATTTCGGCCTAAAACCAGCAGTTTTTGGTTGCCTTGCCAATGCTATAGCTCCTCCGCCGATTGCGCTAGAGAGCTGTTCAAACCTTCAAAAGATTGGCCCAGTCTTCTAGTCTGCACTCGAAAAAAATTTTTAGGTTGGGGGTTGTGAATTTTTTGTGAGTGACGTCATAAGTGAAGTACTTTTTGGGCCATTTTGGCTCATGTTGCCTGGCTTAGGGCCCAACTGCTAGGCCAAACTATTTCACTGAAGTTTTCATTGGAAACTAGGCTCAAGTCCTAGTCTTTTGAGCCTTTGATCAATTTTCTAGCGTTTCTGGTTCAAAAGTTAGATCTAAAATAAACAAATTAATGAATTATCTAATTAACTAATTAGTCAAATATTTTTATTACTTTAGATCACAACTTTTGAACCCAAATCCAGAGCAGGTCATCCAAAGTATCAAAAAACTCAGATTGTAGCCTAGTTTTCAATAAAAACTTCAGCGAAATATTACCATCTATCGGTTTGGGCCCAGGTGAAGTGGGCCAAGGTGGCGTAAAAGTCTTCCACTCATGACGTCACTCACAAAAAATCTGCACCCCCAACCAAAAAATTTTTTTTAAGTGCAAACTAGAAGACTTGCCCATCTTTTGAGCCTTTGAACTGCTCTACCAGAGTTACGCGGACACAAAGCCATGTGCGAACCGGTTGTTCTGGCACAAAAATCCCTGAAAGCGGCCAGACGCAAAAGTGTTAAACAGTTTTAGCTTGGTAGTAGATTGCTAATTCATCTTTTTTCAGACATAAGCAAATTAATTATATCACAGGTAATTTTGAAATGTATTGAATGTGTTGATGAATAAGTTCTTAAAATTCTTGTGAGTTTTTGGCATTACCTTGAAGTACTCTTTTCATAGCTTGTAAGAACATTATCTATAAAAAAGAAACCTTTCACATCCAGGAATCAGAATATTAGCAGTACCTATGTATATGCTTATGAACATTAGTATTACTGTATATTATTCAAGTACAATATTATGAAAGCATGGCTACAAGAAGAAAAAACATTGAAACAGCTTGAATGGATGAAAGAAACAGATAACCATGCACGCACAAAATGCCTTAAGTCACAAACACTCATAAATGGAAGCAAGTAAAATTAAAGCAAAATCATCTGTAATCAAACAACAGATTAAAAAGATAAAACTAATAGGGAGAAAATCTTTCAAAAGTGAAGGGGGAATCACTTCAAACCAGAGCTGTCAAAGGAAAAATGGGACAAGAGAAAAGCAGTAATGAAACCATGAAGATGAAAACACATGAGGAAATTAAATTCAAGAATCAGTCAGGCAATTTCAGTATCAACCAGAGCATGAAAAGGCAAATCTGGTTGTGACTTGTGCAGTATATCATCCATACTTTTGGGAAGTGTATTGAATCTCAACATTTCTGCATATGAAGGTGCTTGTGGATTTCTAGATGCTGACTTGCATTTTTTTCTTTTTATTTCAGATGTCGTGCTTGTGCTATTCTCATTGTAGTCAAAGCTGCCATACCAAAGTTTTTTAAGAACCACTTATGTTTTCATAAACAGCATGCTGACACATGCATTTTTCTAGCATGTCTAGGAAGGCACATGTTGTTCACATGCTAATTTCATCCTATTTGCATACCAAGCACTTAACCCCAGGTATTTTAGCAGCTTTCTGTTAGCTGCAATTTGCAAGCTGCTTTCTTATTGTAGCAGGGAGTACAGACATAGGGAAATTTGTGGTTGAATAGAACTGTACCATTGTTATGAACTTTTTAAGATATGCCAACTCTATACATCAGAAGTCAAAATGGCATTAAAACAGTTTTATTGTGAAACAACATCAATTTTCCAAGTCAACAAATTGCTTATTTGAAGATCTGGGCTTTGATAGTAATGGCTATGCTCTAATCAGGGCTGGCCCTAGCAGGTGCGGGGCCCAATGCAAGACCTAGGTGTGGGGCCTCTCTGAGCAGTGTTTTTATGATGTCATCATGTTCAGTCAACCGTTCTATACAACAGACCCATAACTAGGGGGGAGCAAAACCCCCATGAAAAAATTTTTGCCCCTCCTAGAAAAATGTGTTGGATATAGTTTAAAACTGTTGGACATAGTTCAATAAATTTGAGTCCATCTCAGAAAACACTTCACGCTCCTAGTGTCTCAAGCTGGTTATGGGCCTGCTATATGACCATGGTAGAGCACAGATATAAAGCCTTAGCACGAGAACTGAGCACGTTTGCTAACGATCAATAATAGAGGAAATTCATTGCTAGTTCTAACAAGGGCATTGTTTGTTAACAATAACAATTTATAAGCCGTTTCTGCACAATTCTCGAGCACAAGGGCTATCTTGAAAAGTGAACAATCTACGTAAACACCATGCCATGGGGCGCGTGGCCCAATGCAGCTGCATCTGCATTAAGGCTGGCCCTGGCTGTAATGAACCCTGCTATTCGAAATTGCCTTGCTCAACACAAAGAATCCATGAGTCCACGGTCAGCTAATTGCTGCACAAGAGAGTTGCACTGCTGCCTGGTCAGAAGCCTTCCCAATTTCTAACGTTGGAAACCTGCTCAGCCCTGATGAGCTCTGTATTATAATTGCGCTCTGAGCTGGTGCCAAAATTTTTGAGACCACATAATGCCACTGCAGTAAAATTGTTTATGAACTAGGGCTGCAAGGGCTCTCCACTAAAAACACAGGCTGCTTCCCCAGACATTCAGCCATCAACTCCACTCTCAAAAGATCATTAACCTGCATTAATCTCCCCTCTACCTTGGAGCCCGTCGGCTTGACAGGGGACAGGAGGAGGCCTGATGGATTGACCTTGGGCGCCTGGTACAGAGGTCAAAGCCTGGTATGGGACACAACAGTTGTGGACACTTTTGCTCAATGCCACTACAAAGACAACGCCAGACAGGCAGGCACTGCAGCAACAGAGGCTGAGGCTGCAAAACACTGAAGATATGACCTCCCTAACAATTACCACTTTCAACCAGTCGCAATCGAAGCCACTGGTGTGTGTATGAAGTCCACCACCTCTTTTTTGAGTGGCCTTTCAAAAAAACTTGTTAATATATCTGGTGATTCCAGGGAGCAACAGTGGTTCCACCATCGCTTGACCCTGGCTGTGGTCAGAGGGAACGCTGCCAGTATATTGGCCTGTGTTCAGATTTGATTTGATTTTGGTTGTCCCCAGAGTACTGCCCAGTATTACCGTCCCCACTAGCCTTCAATGCATGCTGTTGCCTTCCAAATGTTCAATGCTTTCTGTAAGTTTTGTTGTCCTCTTGTGCAGTCTTACTTCGATCATGAATTAACTATCTTGACCCTCTCTTAGCGTATGATTATGCTACAGTGTTGTGCTATATTCCAGTTCGAAATTTGTTGTTGATAAAAAGTTGTTGAAACTGCTAGTGTTATCAACAGGTATTTTACTACTTTCGTTATATTAAAATTGCTTAATCTTGTCTCCAGGAGAGCTCCTAACACTTCCTCAAAGTTTTGGAAACATATTTCTGGGAGAAACATTTGTCAGTTACCTAAGTGTCATCAATGAAAGCAATACTACAGTTTACAGTGTCAGCTTGAAGGTATTTTAGCATGGGTAATATTTGTGAGAGGATGCACTTATTTGTAGGATGTTGAAGCTTCTGTTAAAATTATTTCTAATGGGGCGATTGAAAAAAATAGTCTGTTGCACATTTTCACTACAGCCTTACATTTATGATCTGGTGGTGCTTTTGCAACAGCTCGAGGCACATTAGCTTACTATATTCTATTTTTTGTAGTCAAATCAAATCTTTTGTACAGTCAAATCAAACATGGACAGGTGTGCATTGTTAATATGGTTACCTCAAAGCTCTGCAGTAGAGTTACCAATGCATTAGCATTGCTGATGCATGGTATCAGAAAATTCTGCTGATGTATGTCAGTGATACTTGGACCATTACCAACCTTAGTGCCCAGTGAATGAGTGCTCTGCAACTTCTGCACTGTTGGGTTTGTTTATCATAAAAGATGTTCATTGCAAGGAGACAATGCTGAAAACTGCCTCCTGAACTACAATTGTTAAATTTTGATTATTAAATCAATATTTCACAAAAATGCACACATATTTTAATGTATATCTTCAGTTGTGAGCTGTTCCCATTTTATTGTGACTTGGTTTGAATATTTTATAGTTTTCAACCATGGTTTGAGTAATGCAGAAATATTAGCATCACTAATTAAAAATATCAGTATCAATCCAAAAAGTGTTACCAGTTGTGTTCTGCTCTACAACACAATTCATGCGTCTGCATGTGAAGCCCTCCGAGCAGAGTCGCAGATTTAACAAATGATGGAAAAGATGTTGATGTGTGCTGTTTTTAGACATAAACAGAAAGCTGACAGCAAAATTTCCCATGACATACATAGTGGAAAATTCACATAAAGTTTGAAAAGAAAACAATTTTGCACACCCTGTAAACTTTAGGAAAAGGTAGGTAACATGCCTCTCCTTCAACAGCCTACCATCAAACTATACTCCCCCCCAAATGAGCCAAGCAAGCTATTTTGCCTTCACTCTCTGTGGAGTACAGTTGAGATGTTGTAAGTTTGTTAAAACATTATAACAGGGCCTGTATATTGTCAAAGTAGTGTGATTGCTGTTTTTTGGCAATTTTCTGACTAATGTTATCCTAAGTAACAACCATGTGATTGGTGAGGTATGTTGTAAAACCATCTTGTGTTGAATCATGAAGCTAAATAAAATTAATGCATGGTACCTAGTATCCATCACAGTATGAAATGCCACTTCAAATCTCACAGCTCAATTGGAAGATTCTACAAGCATTAGTTTACTGTAACTTCCAGTTCATTAAAAACCAGCTTTGGAATTCAAGACATTTGCAAAACCATTGAGCATTGTGCAAGGTATAGTTAATTATCTGCCACCTGTGGAAAAAGTTTCATTGGTTATACCACTGTCATACATACAAGCTATTAAGCAGTGTGCAAAGTCCTACCCTTAGATGTGCACTGTTTCAATAATATTGGCTGTCACTGTTGCATAATCAAAGTTTAGATTCTTATTGCTGTGTCTGCCATCACTGTTGAGTCCAGTTCTCATTCCTGGGATGTAATGGATATTAATTGTTTTCAGACATTTTTGTTTCATTACATATGTATCATGGTAAAATGCTGAGATTTTGTCGCTTTGCATAAGACGTTTAAATTCACCTAAATATTCACTGTATGAGCCTTTCATCAGCATCAGGAATCTTATGAAAAGATAAACTTTTCTAGTTGGTGTAATGTTTTCCATGTTTGCTATAAGTGGTGAATGTCAAATGTCAATATAAGCACATTCCGCATGTCACTCTCACTATAAAATTCAGTTTATCATCTAAACTCCATCTTCAAAAATTAAGAATAGTTGAAATATCTGTGGTGTGGCTGCCAGACTTCTTTACACTCAATATGAATTGTGGTTTTGTGCTCAACCTCAACTAAGTGTGATGTTTTGCACCCCATGTGGCTTCATCTTGATTCCCTGATATTACAAGCACCTCCAAGTAATAACAGTTAATGCATAATCTTTTAAGATATTCCTATTTGTAGGCTGACTTGCAAACTGAAAGTCTACGCCAACCTGTTTCAAACACAAATCCTGTTTCAAGTTTGTCTCCTGGAAACTCTCTTGATGGAATTGTGAATCATGAAGTGAAAGAACTTGGAACACACATGTTGGTAGAATGTGATTTAATCAAATGTTGCATTTGATGATTTGTGCACTTTAGTAATTGCTAGATTGTGTTGACATCTAACTGCTTGCTGTTTCCTTATGACATTGGCCTGAGGTATTGAGTGTGGAAAAGATTGTAGGTTATACAAATTCTTGAATCTCTTCAGAGCACAAAAATCACAGCTTGTTAGAATTATTTGTACAGTAAATTTTACAATTTTTTAAGCAAAATTGCCCAAATGTTTTTACTGCAGACTTGTTTGCATTGTTTCATACAAGAAGAATGATGGAGATATGAAAAGCTTTAGAAAGTTCTTCAAATTTCAAGTTTTAAAACCTTTGGATGTAAAAACAAAGTTCTACAATGTACAGGTGATTTACATTATTGTGGTTATTTTTTAGTGGAACCTGATACTTGTATTTTATCTCAAAGTTTATCACTTGAGCAGTGACATATTTATGGCATTGAATGATGTCAGTAGTCATACAGGATTCCTATGTGGTATTGAAAGTATTGAATTTCAAAATTGGTTTTCAAGACCTTTGAAAAAGTATTGAATTAGGCCAAAATGTACATTAGGTATTGAAGAAGTATGGAAATTCTAAATGGAAAAGAAATCTTAAATATCTGAGCAGAATTTTACTGAAGGCAAAGCGCTTATGCAGTGTTATGCAATGTGTAAAATTGAGTTTCATAATTAAGAATTTCGAAAAATTAAGAAAAGTAATGGTATTGAATTTTTTAATTTTAGTATTGAAAAGGTATTGAAAAAGTATGGAAAATGATTTTTAAAAAGTGTGGGAACCCTGTTCATAACTCTACATTCTAAACTACTATAACTGCCTGTCAAAGATGAGATTCAAATTTAATCTAAAAATTTGTATTGCTTTTCCATGTCTTGTTCACTACTGACCTGAAGCATGTGCAATTATCAAATTGGTTTGCAACATGTGAGGAGCAGTTTTTTTACAAACAAGGAAGTTTATTGAACAATTGATAGTTTAAATTTTATAATATTTGTTATTGTATGTCTTGATTTTGACATACAGTTGTGATCTTACCTTGTATTTGTTTTTTAAACATATTTTATCGCGTTAATGCTACAACAGCAATTAAAACTATTAAAAATGATTGTGGTTCAATGAACAAGGCGTTCAGCATAACTTTTGCTGTGTTGCACTGTGTAGTGTGACGAAGTGTACTTGGAGACTCAAATCCAAAACATAACTCAATCACTGATATGCATGGATAAGGTCAACTTTGAGCCTTCACCAATGTACAGTTCTAAGCAGTTAAACAGTCGCCCGGATCAAACCAGGTATGAAATGAGACTGCATTTTTCAATGCCATGTCTGTCTCAATGCATTTTAAGGAAGCATTACAGGGTTTTTTTGCTGCTCAGTTTTAGTTATGCTTTGATAAGGGTAACCAAGCAAGAATTTCGCTTGCTATGTTTTGTCTGAACGTAATAGATTGTAGAGTGATAATTGCAGCATCTGTCAAATGGAGCTCTTTCTCTGCACAGAATCAGCCAATTTGATGATAACAGAGTACAGCATATTTTTGGCCGACTAAAAAGGGCATCACCTTCTAACACGGGCATTATGAGGAAGGAAGGGGGACACAATTCCCTGGGTGCTAAATCACTAGGGGGCGCGCAGAATCACTGTGGGGGGTGCTGAGTGACTGTGGAGTGCGTGGAAAAATCCCAACAATGTCACAGGTACTTTCTTCAATACACTGCATTTGCTTCTGAAAAGACCTCAAGTTCGAACATGGGGGGTGCCAAGCCTGCTTCTTGCTTGGGCACCATCTAACCTCATTACGCACCTGCATTTTGATTAGTTACAATGACAAAAAATGTGACAGACAAAATTTAGTGTGACATCATGAGTGAACAGTTGAATTTTGTGGGTTTTAGGGTCAACACCAACTTTTTCATTGCTCCGTTTGATGCTGCAATGTTTGCATTAGTGGCGTAAGGGGGGAAAATTTGGGGTGGGTCAAAATGTTTGATTTTTGGCGAATAACACTATTTTGTTTGGAAAAGCGCCTCTCAATGCACAAAATGACCATATGTTCTAAAAATTTGTGGGGGGCATGGCCCCTTTGGCCCCCCTGGCTATGCCTATGGTTTGCATACAGGTGGTTTTTAGAGATTTTGGACGATTTAAAAAAGTTTTTCATGACTTAAACTTTCTACTTGAGTATCTGTGTTAAATAGGCTAGGGAGCACAAAGTAAATGTTCGAATAAGTACGTTCAGTTGCAATCTTGTTCTTCTGTATAAATTTGGAATGTTTCGCAGCTTGTAGGTGCGTGCGACCTCGGAAGTGTTTGAGTGCTTGATGTGCTGTGCAGTGCGCATACCTTTTCCTTTATCAACGTCTTACGATCTTTTGTTTATACAGCATCTTCAGCGAACAGTCCTATATGAAACCCTCTGACGTTCGTCAGTACTTGTTTGCGCTGAAGCTCAAGGATCAGTATTCCATGCTAGCGTTCACCGAAGACGCCAGCTCGATTGGGAAACTTGACATCGTCTGGAAATCTAGTTTTGGCGAGCGAGGAAGACTGCAAACAAGCCAGCTGCAAAGAGCAGTGAGTGGAAAACATTTTCTTTGGTATTTTTTTAACATGCCCGGTTTTGCTGCAGTGTTTACCAGTAGGTTGGGTGGGTTCAAGTGCAGTTCGACCAGCCGTGACTGTTTTCGATACCACGAGCAGTTTCTCAATTGTTTCCGCTGCACAATGATCAAGACCGACGGAAATCTGGTTACCTAGGCTAATCTTTGCTTTGAAAAAACTGGTGCAAAACTTGACTACGAAACCTGAAAAGTTAATTGTTGATTTGTCTACACGAAGAAGTACTGGAATGGGCTCTGCCATGGCCATGGCCCAAAGTCTGGTTTGACTGTTTTTTTACAAATGGATTTGGTGTTTGCTTTTCGCAAGCAGTGTATGCTTATACGTTTTGTTCAAGATGTTTTGAGCTAGAATGGGCAACCGTAAGAAAAAAGTTAATTTGCCGACTTCTCAAATAATACTTTTCGTGTTTGCTACAAAACTTGACCAGCACGCAAGGAGCTCATAAAGTAAAAAAAAAACTGTTTTTAACCCGCCACACTAAATAATTAAGCATTGCTTCAATCGTCGTCAATGACTTCAGGGACGGGAGTGAGCGATGTCTATATTAAAGGTATCATGTTCTGAAGTTCATAAAATTCGAAAAAATATTCCGCTGTTTCTCTGGTCAAAAACGAGCGAAAGATCTGTTTGCTTTTCGCCTTTTGGAGTAAGTTGAAGCTGAAGTCATCACCTTGTTCGTCAAAAGGTGAAAGCAGACGCCGCGACCGTGTGCCCTTGAAAAGCATCATTTGACTTTAGTTAATCAATAGAAAAAGCACACTAAATTTACGCTTAATATTTTCCTGCGTAATGGTTTAGTTTGTTGCATGGTGGAAGCTACTGGTATGAAGTGTTTTCACGAAAAGTTTTTTAACATTAGGTCGCCAGCCCTTGCGATATCAGACTCGTGGTGGATTCCGGACCCAGTCAACAACCTATCAATGAGCCGTTCGAAATTACGTGCAAAATTACTAATTACAGGTAAAAACATTACGCTTTTGGCTGTTTATCGTTCATCATCAACAGTTGTGTTGTTTAGTCTACCGTTACTGTCATCGGAATTTTAAATGTGCTCCTTCCTAATCTCGGATTTGGTTATTTTGGAAAACGTGAAATGGACATGTGCACTTAATCTTTATTATCAAATTTTGGCGGAAAACGGCGTTTGCAGTAAAAAAAGCTTCGTCTGTCCCCGGTCATTTCTGCCCAAACTTCAAGTGAGTCAGTTACTCATCAACTCTCACAAACTAAAACACGAAGTTTCTGGAAAAAAATTCTTCATTTTATATATATATATTAAATGTGTTTTCTATGACGTAATAAACTTTTATTTGTATACACATGTACAAAAAAGTATAATTTCATTAATATTGTTGAAAAATGTCAAAAGTTCTGTGCCCGAAGTTTTGAGATTTTTCCCGAATTTTCAACAAATCAAAAGTGCGCGTGCACTTCCTACTCCTACACCAATGCATCTGAAGAAACGTTAAAACGATTTAAATGCTACAATATCAGCATGGATTTAGTAAAATTTTGAAAATGTCTAGAGCATGTCAAGTTATATTTTTCTTAACAGTTGGAAAGTCAACTGATCCGTTAAAGTGCCAAGTGTTTTTGGTGCTTACTGTGCTGCAAAAGCTGTTGCCCCTCAGTGCTTGATCAGGAAACATTTTCCAGTGTTCTCATGTATTGGAAACACTTTGTGGCGAGTGAAAACGCACCATTCGGTAGCATCGTTAAGTTTTTCAAAGACCTTCGTTGCGCAGTGGGTTGTGGATTCTCAGGAGGTCAAAAGTTCAGAGTCATGGTGTTGGTGTGATTCCGTAAGTTTTGAAATCATTGTCATCCTTTCGATTTTTTAAAACGTTCTTTACTGCAGCACATTCCCCGTAGAACGGCAGCAACATTAGCGAGGAGAGAATTTTTCTGAAATGGGGTTTAAACAGATTGCAAAATGAAATTAAACTGATAAATGCTAACCGTTGTTGACCGTTCTTGAAACGTGCGCTGATAGCTGGCGGTGCCGCAGTGGCGTATCAAACCGAAACAGAAAAACTTTGCGCACGTGTAAGTTTTAAATGACAACTTTTGCGGAGTAGTACTGTAGTTCAAAGGTAACGAACAGAGGTATGAACCGCCATAAATGCTATGACGTAGACCGCGGCTGAAGTATGAAGATCCTGTTTCATTCGGTTCGCCACGCCCGAAGTTCTTTTCTCACTTACCTGGCACCAGCAGGCAGTGGTGGTGCCAAAAGATTTGATTTCTTAAATATTTTGGTGTCAATTTTGAAACGAGGCAATTAAGCCTTGCTGACCCAAGGAAGATGGCTGTATTTCTGACTGACCCAAATAGTTGTAATCGACAAATGATTGGAGTCGCTTTTCGTTTCACTTAAAACTCATAACCATCTTGTAATATTTACGATCTTGGCCCGATTCGAATCAAACTTGCTTTATGGACCCACCAGTCTTGAAAATCGTTGATCGAATTCTCCTACCCTTCAGAAAAGCAACCGACATAGGCTACGGCTGTGCTGGCAACACGCTGTTCGACTGCAGTTACGGGCTTTTTCCAAAGCTACATTGCTCAACCACCGACTACTTTCGTGTAATCACTGAACGCTTTTTACCAGTGTAAATTCCTTTGCGTTTGGAAGAACTTTAGGCTTGGTTTGGAACTTCCTAAAGTTTTAACACTCGTTTTTTCCCCCTAAAAATATTCAAGCCAGGTTAGATTAGTTACTTTTGTTTCCATGCAATCTGAACAAATCCGGCATTTACTCTGTGACGGGCCCCAACAAAATTGGTGTTGCTTCCAACTAATATGGCGTATGCCCGTGTGGTGACCAACTACGGAATAATGTGTCCTGTTTTATTCGCTCTAAGTCCGTCACATCACTTGACGCTGCTGTGAAGGTGGAAATTTGCTGGAACATGAACTTCAAACTTGAAACAGCTGTGAGTGTGATTTCAAGAATACCGAACAAATTAAAAATTCAACAGGTTTTATAAAATAAGTTTCGTATGAAAACTTTTTTTCGAAATAGAGAGTGTGCACCAGAAAAATTGCTGGTGACGCCGAAAAAGTCTAACAAGTATTCTAGAGTGATGCTTGATCAGCATCGTCAATGACCGGGTGTTGAGAAAGCGTAACTTTTTGACAACCTTTAAGATTGAAGTTATTGCGTTTACTGTACTTGCAAAACCGATTGGCTGTGTGCGTCAATAAATTAAGAGATTTATTGAGTTTGGAACCAAATATCAGTTTTTTTCGCCTGCGAGAATCAAGGGCGGATCCAGCCAGTAACGCTGGGGGGGGGGCGATTTCAGTAATTTTTGTTGGTCAAGTCTCATTGGGGGTTCACTGCTGTAAGAGAGATGTAGTATACGTCACAACACTGTTGTGACAAAACAATGGACGTCAAAATGGCTTTACAACCGATCGCGCCGGCCAATATATTGGCCGGTACATTTTTGTTAATAACTCGCCAGCCTCTATAGCTATAGAGCTGCCCAAACCCTCTACAGATGCGGCAAGTCTTCTAGGTTCGATTAAAAAGAAATATTTGATTTAAGTGTGGGGTTTTCTCTTGGTGACGTCACAAAGAGGGCATGTTTTTAAATTTTTGACCCACTTTTACGGGCTCTGGACGCCAATCCAATAAGCCATTCTTGTGGCTCAAAATTTGTTTGGAAACTAAACGATCAGCCGCGTCTATAGAGCCCTTGATTGACCTTCTAGCATGTCTGGAACTAAAGTTATGGCCCAAAAAAACCATTTTACCCCAAAATCAGAAAATTGCAGAAAATGCATTGAGTCTCCCACTGGCGTCAATTCGATTTTCTATAACTCGCCGCTAGCACATGCTAGCGAGCTATTCGAAGCCTCGAAAGACTCATGAAGTCTTGTAGTTTGCACTAAAAAAAACTTGAGATTTGGGCTCGGGGTTTTCGGTGGGTGCCGTTAGAAAAAGGTTAAGTTTTTCTTTTTTTATTGTTCTTTTATGGCGTCATCACCCGGACAAGGGGCCGAAATTGTGGCTCAAAGTTTGGTTGCATTCTAGGGTGGAATACCAATCTTTGGAGCCCTTGATGGACTTCCTAGGGTATCTGGTGCCCAAGTTAGGGCCAGAAGACCCCAAATCATTGAGGACATGCCTGAGTAATTTCAAGGGATTTCCCTAATTAATTTCCGGAAGTTTGGCCATAACTTCTGAACCAGAAATGCTAGAAAGTCCATTAAACCCTCTAAAAACTCGTAGTGTAGCCTTAAATCCAAAAAGCTTCGAGTCACAAGTCTGATGGATTGTTCGACTCCCAGGATATGACGTCATTGTCCAAATGTAAACATATGCATAAACATCCTCTCTGAACATCAACAAAAAAACCGTGAGCTCAAGCTGAAAAAAAAATTTTCCAGTCTAAAACTGCTAGTCTTCACGAGTCTTTAGAGGGTTTGAACAGCTCTCTAACCTATTCTAACGGCGAGTTATGGCCATATACAAAAGGGGTGTTATTCCACCCTGGTTTCCTTTTTTAGGGGTAGAAATTTTGACCACTTTTTGGTTTTTGTGGTGTAATTTTTGATCCAGATATGCTAGAAAGCAAACCAAGGGCTCTAAGGACTCGTAGGATAGCATTGTTTGTAAAAAATACTTGGGCCAACATGTTGGGCCATTCGATTGGCGTCCAGGGCCGGGTAATGTAGGCCATAAAAACGCTAAAACACCCACACTTGTGACGTCCCCCCAAAAGAACCCCAAACCCAAGACTGAAGAAGTTTTTTGACTCGGAACTAGAAGACTTGCTGCATCCGTAGAGGGTTTGAACACCTCTCTAACTGCAGCAGCTGGCCAGTTGTGGCTACAAAATTGGCCGGAGCGGTCGTTACAGGGAATGCTGTTATCCGAATTGTAGGAAGTCATGGTGAATAAACTTACTGTCGTAGGTTTTAGGACGGCGATCGCCGCCTTTGGCGAGAATAGCAACTAGTTGGTGCGGACGATGGTATTGAGAAATATGCCATCGTCCGCACCAAGTGTTTGCCTGAGAATCTACTGCATTTTATTGGCGTAATCCGGTTTTGTGAGAATTCATACGCACCAATGTCGTCTGAATGGTAACCTGTCGAATCTTGATGATCTATTCTTAAGCAGTGTGCAAATCAACATTTTGTGTCCTACGCCACATTTAGTGAAAATCTTTTGAAGCACCATATCCCTACACTGAAAATGTGTACCAATTTTTTGTATTGTTTTTCATTTAAAAGGAAATTGAAGAGCAGAAAAAGCAATCCATTTTATTCCGGAGCAACTAAAATGGGCGCAAAAAAAAACTAAAATAGATCTACAGTATTTTATACTCTGACTGCCTTTGTGTATTTTATTTCTACTAAATTTTGAAGGTGCAGATTTATAAAAGTGGCCGAACATGGCTTCATTAAATCTGAATCCACAAATGTTTTTATATCCACGGTTAGAGCTTCATTAAATCTGAATCCACAAATGTTTTTATACCCACGGTTAGAAACACTATTTACAGGTTACAACAAGCTCAGATTTGAGTGCAAGTTCTTGTTGTGTCTGGCTCTGAGGCGAGCCATGTCCTTTCTCACAATGCATTTGGCGCAAGTAAGATGTTTCAGGTACACCGCTATTCTTTGCTGCAATAACGTGCACTGACAATTCCATGACCAACTTTATTGCGATGCATCACCAATGCGTATTTTAGTTAAACAGTATTCGAAAATTATGCCCAATATTAGTTTTTCTGGGTTAGGGAAGGATATAGATGGCATTACAACAAGGTAACTCCTCATGTTGTTTCGTAGCGTTTGCCACCAGGTTTCAAATCAAACAAACAGATGAGTAAGCTCTTCTGGTGATTATAATCACCAGAAGAGCTTATTCATCTGTTTGTTTGAAGGTAACTCCTGTTTGCCCCGTTTTTTTCCCACCCGACGCCGGTGAACGTTTTCTGCCATTTTGTGTAAACTGTTTTTCTCAGTACTTGCCTTCCGTCCCCAGTGATCGCGTTAAGAACTTGGAACTCCACTATGAAAACAACAACCGAATGATGTGGCAAGGTCTTTCTGGTTACAAAGTGAGCGGATTAGACCCAAAGAACTCACGACAAGTCAGGATGTCCGTCTTGCCTACTGCTCCAGGGTTGCAGGTACGAAGTGTACTTGGTTGGTTGGTTACCATATGCTCACAATGTGAAGAGGCGTCTTTCCAGCAGCATACAACACTGCTTATTCAACTCTGCTTTTTGCGTCTAGAAAATATCTGGTCTGAAAATCATCGACACGGAACTAAACAGAACCTACGATTATGACGACATTCATGAGGTCCTCGTGTCTTTGTGACAGGATCTCCAGCCTGCGGACGAACTATATATTTTTTATATGCATTTGACCGGCGACGAATCGAAACTTATGCGATGTCAGAAAACGCCATTCAACAAGATTTTATTTCGTGCAATAAAGACAAAACTAATAAACTCGCGTATCGTATCACATTATCCCAGTGCTCACTGACGGAATAGGAAACTGCATTGTTGCCGCAAATACAATGGTTCCACGTTCTTGACGACCACCCGCCTTGAAGTGCGGCGTGGCCGTGAAAGGGGACGCGCCATTCAGCCTCGTCCATTCGGCATAACCAGAGGGGAGCGCAGAAGCCCGAGAGGGGTTGAAGTCAGTCAGCTAGCAATTGCGCCTCCATCGCATCGATCGAGTTTTCCAGACACGGAGGAAACGGTTTATTTGGAGCGTTGTTGCTGCTTGCATCACTGGCATGCATGCCGTTTACGTTCGGCAGCGTTCCGTTTGTCTGGGGGTCGGCAGCGGGCCCGCCCATTGCTTCCTGCATATCTTCCAGCATGGCCTCCGAATAGTGGACACCGGGTGGAGGAGAAGGCGGGACGTTTTCGTTGTACTCCGGTGGCGCGTGCGGGTCCGCCTGACTCGCGTTGTCGTCCCAGTTGATTTTGAATCGGGTGACTCGCGGGGCACTGCTCAGTATGTTGCGCACGAGCTGATAAACAAAATATTCTTTAGCAGGCAGTGCGGCATTAACAACGTAAGACTTTTTGTCACAGATCAGGGGTGCGCAACCGTTTCGCTATTGCCGGCCCTACTACGTCTCTGTATCAATTACGACCGAGAGCGAGTTCCAAGTTATTTTCATTTTTTGCATTGCATTTGTTCTGCTTTCACACACTGAGCCTAGCCTACTTGCACGTATGTGGCTGACCTACTAAAAATTCTCATACAGTATAGACAAGAATTTTTTTAATGCACGACCGCACAAATTTTTATCGAAAAGGCCGCACGTTGTGCACCCCTGTCATTTATCAAAGGAAACTACCGCTTAGGACACGGTTTTATCATAATTACGTCATACGGAGAATACGCAAAATGTGATTTAACTTTGGTCCAGATCAGCTGCATTGGATACAATACAAAACACGACAGTAATCAAAACTATCAATTTTGACGTCTTGCAAAACGTGTTTGATTGCTATATTTCTCTTGGTCACAATGTTATGGCTGTTTTGTGATGTCGTTTCTTAATAAATATAAAATCAGTTATTTCATATATTCCAAGAGCAGTTTCTCTACATTTTGTTTGTGAACAAAATCGGGTTCGGGGCAAACGATGGAATAGCAGCAGTGAATGACGTTTTGTGGGGCAAAATACACAATTTTCCGGTAATTCTTGCGGTAGAATGCGGACGCTTATCCGCACCTATTTACTTTATGCAAGTGCGGCCGAGACCTGTGGTGCTACAGAGTTTTTCCAAAGTACGGATACTGTCGATATGGCACTTAATAAACATTACTGATACAGTAGAATTGGCCTAATTCGTTACCTCAACGGGATTAGAAAAAAGTGTCGATTTATTAGGCGAAGTGACGAATTATGCAGAGGTGAAAACTTATAGAAACACTTTGCCATAATAACTCGTATACACACTGTTTTATTTGCAGTAAAATAGAAGTTTATGACGTTATGGTTGAATACAACAATCAATTCCTCTACTCTTTCTAGACTCCTCCATTTAATAGAACACCTTTAAATTTTTTAACAACCCTTGAAGACTTTCCGCATTCTTTTAATGGTGAATCGGATCGCTCTTCGCACCTCGTGTATAAATTCGATAAACAAATTGCGAGGTGCAACAATTCTCAGCACGTGTTAAACTAGCTGCTTAAGATTTGAAGATTTGCACGGCGTTAAAAAATGTAAGACTCATTAGTAACATTACATTTAACCGGATAAAAAAAGTAGACGTTACTAATGATGTAAACACCAGGTTTGGCTGTAACCCTCTCAAGCCCACAGCAGCCATTTAACCCTTGGGGACGGCCCATAGACCCAGTGAATATTTTTTCAAAATTTAACAAACTTTTGTCTACTTACCACTATAAAACCATAAATAATTGTTTTTTCAAATTTTGCTTTTGTTTTATTATGTTCCCATTTACGGAACGTTGGGGTCTACTGGTACTTGAAAATACATAAAGCTGACCACGCTTCTCTCTGGCAAAATTAATGAGACATTGCTTGTATTTCTTTAGTAATACGAGTATTTACTAGCGTTTGAATTGCCTTGCTGTAGATTGCTCTTCAGACATATGTTCAGGACCGTAACCAGGAGCCCCCCTGGAAACATGTGTTAAGCATAGGTCAAAACTATTGGACATAGCTTAAAAAAATTGGGCCCCTCCCAGAAAACTCTTCGCTGTCCCTGGTGTCCAGTGTTCATCAAGGCCGAAAACAACGACACTTTTTTTGGACGCCAGCCGACAAAAATTCTGAAAATCGGCACTTGCAAATTTGGACGCAATTTCCTTTACAAAAGAAATTTTCACAAAGCACAATTTCGTTATTTTTTGAAAGATGTGCAGGACATATTTTCACGATTTAAACCGTTCCCAGGTCACAGCATGGATATACAACTGTGAGCCGTGAAAAAAGTTCAGACGCAGTTAGGAATATCTCCGCTTTCACGTTTATAAAAAAGTTCTGGGCGCATTTTCACGATTTATGCATCCGAAAATAAAGCTGCTTGCTGTTGAATTCAGACGCAGTTTGGAAGTTTTCGCCTTATGAGGTTTATAAAAAAATTTCTGGGCGCATTTTCACGATTTATGCGTCCAGGAACGTCGCTGTTTCCCTTAAGTACAGACGCATTTTGGAAGTTCTCCGCCTGCAAGATTTACAGAAAAAGTTTTGGGCGCAATTTCACAAAAACAAAGCTGTTTGCCGTGAAATTCAGACGCATTTCGGAAGTTTTCGCCTTATGAGGTTTATGAAAAAAGTTCTGGGCGCAATTTCACAATTTATGTGTCCAAAAACGAAGCTGTTTCCTGTGAAATTCAGACGCATGTCAGAAGTTTTCCGCCTGCAAGTTTTGCAGAAAATGTTCTAGGCGCATTATCACGATTTTTGCGTCCAAAAACGAAGCTATTTGCCGTGAAGTTCAGACGTATTTTGAGTGTTTTTCGCTTTGCGAAGTGTATGAAAAAGTTTTGGGCGCATTTTCACGATTTATGCACCGCATTGCCTGAACTTAGCAGAACACTTCTAAACCCTTTTGTGTCCTTTGATCAATCAATCCATTAATACTTGGCCACATTTTTGTAAATTTTGAGTTCTGAACAGTGCAGGATTTAATTTAATCTGCATATTTTATAAGTTTTTGAACTTAGCCATGACACTTGCAGTCGTCCACTGGCTCTGCCATCTCTCTCTCCCTGGATTTCCTTGGCGCTGCTCAAGCTAAAGTGCATTCTGAAACACACTTCTGTTTTCCAGAATCTTTGATTCCCTTTAGGTAACTTATTCTTGTTGGCACCTAACACTATCGGTAAAAAATGTAAATTGCCTTTCTACTTTCGAATTGAACTCGTACAAGGTTATTATTATATTTGTGATCATTAAACCACTCCATCCAAAATTAGCTCACACTTTTGTTTACAGGCTGAGTCTAAGTGCAAGCGTGCATTCTCAAACCTGACCTGTGATAGTCACTGGCCATTGTTAAGTAGCAGTTTACCCGTGCCAAGAAGTACAGCTGACGAAAATTCCAATCATAATCATTTAATTATAGAGGAGAACAGTTTCACTGTGCAGCTTACCTTTAGTGATGGAAACTGCAGTTCATCAATTTATCTCCTAGCATTTCACCTGTTTTGTTTCCAAAACACTAAGTTTTTGTTTACAAATTACATGCGTATATGTTTGATGATCATACTGTTTTTTATGACGTTTGTTCACTCAAAGTTAGTAAGACAACACCAATGTAATTATTAATTGGGTCTCCTATCACCCCCCAACCACCCATTTCTGCTTCACTCCCCCCGTAGAGTTTCTCATTAGCCCAGGGGGGCAGTACCGCCCACTTTGGGAACCACTGGCTTACAGGTAGGTTGAAGGTTGCTTTTGCTTTATAAATTAACGGCTTATTAATGCAAGGAATATTAATTATAGTTGATGGTGGATTGTTGTGCATGCAAGAAGCTCCACAAAAACATGCTCTACTTTAAATCACAATGTAGTTTAAATTACAAAGTTCTACTATAAATCACAATTAGCAACTATTTGCTAATTGTAAAGCAAGACCTAAACTACCTGCTTAAAAAAAGATAAAACTAAAGCAGAAAACTTTCAGAATTTTTCGAGCACCAATCAAACTCATTGGTTCATATCACCTAGGGCTTTGCTGTATGAAAAGATTCTTGTCATTTGCAGCATTCTTCTAATTCAGAATGGGACACAGATAAAATTAGCAATATTATAGTTCTATTCAGTTACCTTTGAAAAATCCGGCTTCTCTGGAGGGTTTTCTCGCAGCTCTGCATCGGAGTATTCATTGTTGACGTAGTATCCTACTCGGACAAACTCATGTCCATGGTAAGTACATGTAATTATGACAATTGTTACTCCTACTGCATCGGCAACAGGAATCCGCTCAGGCTTTGGAGGGTCTGCCTGCATACATAGTTGTCTCAACATAAAGAGCCATGCAACACCAATTACTATCATAGATGTTTTTATTGGGTTACACACCTGAAAAACAAACTTGTGACGACCAGCAGGAACAGGTCCAACAAGCACAGAGTCTAAAATTTGATCATACGCTTCACTTTCTGCAGAACCAACATAAATGATTTTCCATTCAAGATCTGAAATGAAAAGAAAGTACAACAAAATAGCAGATTTGAAAGAAACCAACAAGGAATGACCAATTTTATACCATCTCGTAAGTTTTCCATGCAATCAAATGTTATTTGAAACTGAAAAGGGTTGAAAAAATTGGAAGGGTTGTCAAGAACTTCCACATTGTTAATTTGAACCTTCGTCATTGCTAAGATGACAAGATTTGCCACAATACGTAATTGTAGCTGTGACAAAACCTAAAACTGCTAAACATTCAATTCACACAACAACCCCAATAGACCTGTAAAAAATTAGAATGACCATTAGATACACATATGCTACAGCCTAACCACATTGCTTCATGATTATTAAAAATGTTTGCTAAAACTAGATTTTGATATTCTTTCAGCCAACAAAATGGCAGTAATATGTAACAACTAACAAATGGTGCTGAAAACTGCACTGTCGCACAGATTGTGTTCTAACGCTTCAGTTGCCTTCAATATGGAGGATTGTGGTTATATTGATTATAACTAAGGCAGTGTTTCCCAATCTTATTTTGGCTAGCACCCTCTTTTCTGACAAACAAATTTCTATCGCCCCCCCTACCATCCCTAGCACACATATCAACACAATTTTTTTGTATTGTACATTTGGGATGTTTGAAAATGATCAAAACAAGAATGAGCGCAAAGATGCATTTCACTA
>Ga0210059_1003795_pt1 | contig 24282 bp, 13 predicted proteins | sample Ectturendosymbi2_FD_188042 | JGI IMG/M metagenome (GOLD analysis project Ga0210059, IMG submission 188042) | Ecteinascidia turbinata endosymbiont from Florida, USA - Sample 2 (SPAdes) (version 2) | ecosystem: Host-associated > Tunicates > Ascidians > Unclassified | place: Key West, Florida...
GGGGTGGCGCAAATTAGCAAAGATTCAGGTTGTCGCAAATGTATTACAAACTTTTGTGATGAAGATATTAATCGTAAATGCGGCTAAGCAAGACCGATCAAAATAGCCTGCAAGAATTTCCACATGGATCTTCCTGTTTCACTGTAGACTTTTGACTAGCAGTGAGAATCTGTGTGTCGCTAGAACATCTGTGAGATCGCAGCTATGTTTTAATGTAATCGTTTGGATCCCACATCTTCAAGTGACGTTACAGTAGTGCAAAAAAATGTGGGAACGGCGTTCCCACCCCACTACACCCCTGGTTACCAGTCCATGAGGGACAGACCTCAAGTGTACGATCAACAAAAATAAGTAGATAACTGGTGCTGTTTTGGAAGACTGCTCAGTTGAGTGACAGCAAATGGAAAATTTCATCATAGCCATAGAGATCGGTAATCCACTTTATGCTGACCTTCAGCCTTTTCCGTGCGGTTGGCCGACAGCCGTCAGTTGAAACAAAATTGTGTTAGGAGAGGAAACAAGGACGAACTATAGGAGGGTGCAATGTAGCGGTCAAAGCGAACGGAAACGCCAATCTATCAATCAAGCAATCCTTAATGTTACACTGCTTTGGTGATCGATGTGTCACATGCAAAGAAGCCAACTAGAATGCCTTTTTCCAAGTAATATTAGGGAAACGTGTATCAAGCATTTTATGTGTGAATTACACATATTGAATAAAGAGCAAAATAACGAAATTCTAAGAATTTAAATCCGATTTATTAGTGTTTCAGCGAGAGCTGCTTTTATAGGGCTAAGGTATTTTGGTGTTTGATAAAAGTCAAATATGCATTCTGTTGAGCTCTGGTATTTGAAGCATCAAGTCATTCAACTAAAGGAAGGTTTGCGTCAGCAAGCACACGAGTAAGGTTTGACACAGAACTTCACTTTACCAAATTTTGTGTGTACGTTTCACTAGCATTCAACAGCTTTGACCAAAAATGTGTCAGCAGATAACGCATATACTTCGTTTGATAGAAGATAAGGTTTCCTAGCACTTCACCTTTTGTCCATTTTTTGCTTTTTTTTAGATCACGCTTAATTTCCAGCTTATGTTGTTTTAAATGTTGTTTATATTTTAAGCGTTATGGAGTTTTTTCAATATGTGGCATAGACGAAAATGTAGTTGTAACTCAAAATGTACAGCGTTTTGTTTTAGAGTACGCAAAAAAATGTCTTGCCATACAGATCGACACAACGATCTTCCTCACCGAAAGCATAACAAGGTCATAAAAAATTCGCAAACTTAAGCCTTCTATAATCGCTGAGGCAAATCTCATTTTATATAAAAATATATATGGTTTACCTGCGCCAAACTAACAAAGTGCCAGAACAAGAAACTCATGTATGCGGTACACACCAATAATGTCTAAATACGAGCACACACAAGGATTTGCAAAAATGAAATATTCGCATAAAATATGTCCGGATGTTTTCCGCGGGCTTTCGATAATTTTTTTTTCAAGTCTTTAAGCTTTCGCATGCTATCAAATATAGACAATAAAAACACAAACTTTTTTCGTGGTAAAATTTTGTCACTCTCTTTAGTTGCAAGGTTATGCCTCCTCAGACTTTATTTCACTACCAACAATCCAAAACAGTCGAGTTCATCCAAAGCTCTGCACAGTAAATGCACTTGCGTTTGCATAAACATTTGTGAGCGATTTCCAAAATTGAATTTCTGTTCCTCTCTTGGTCAACTACGCTAGATTTTTCAGTAGATTAGGTTTTCAGGAGTTTTCTTAATTAAACAAAGAACAGTCATTACCTACTTATATTTTTCATAATCTTAAATGTATCGTGAGAATTGATTCTCGTTCGTTCGCAATATTTTTTCAATATACAGTATGATATTTGGATTGGCAAGACCAAGCCAGCTTTAACCAACGGCTGGAACTAAATTGCGCACTGGAAATTTTGCTCAAGACTTCTTAAACATATTTTTCTCATAAAATAGACGTTTGTGTAGAGTCTAGACCAGTGGTTCTTAACCTGGGGTAAATTTCATCTGCCAAGGGGGTAAATTTACTGAACCATAAATTGCAGCCAATGTAAATTTTTATAAATCATTCTAAACTGTAATAGTTTGTTAATTTTGTATTTTCAATGAATCAGCACCGTTGAGTGTATTGGGGGTAAATCTGGTAATCTTGTTTGAGAAAAGGGTAAGATGTGTAAAAAAGGTTACGAACCAGTGGTCTAGAGTAGACCAAAGTCGGACTATTACTCAAATGTAGAGCCGACAATCAGCGTAAAAAGTCAGTGCAAAATATGAAACTTTCAAACAGCTTTACAAAAATAATCACAACATCTTTTCAAGTACGGAGGCTCGAGCTTTGTGCCTTTATGGGCTGCACTTTTAACTCCATAATGTCGCTAGTGTTCAACAAGATAAGGCAATCAATGGGATTCTGAAACAAATATATTCACCTCAGAGAGTCCAGAACTGACGCTCTGAAACAAACGTTTGACTTTGCATTGACTTTGCGATCCCCTGCTGTCGAAAAACATGTGTCGTCTCGTACTATGACAAGCTCATTTTCACTAGTGATTATGGTCCTAGAAGACACGCAGTCATCACAATCATAAAAAACACATAATATATAAGAAATTTAACATGATGCACATCTAATAAATCACCATAAGCACAGAAACGCATGTGGCAAGATGTATTTTTCTGGAAAGGCAATTGAATAGAAAAATATGAATTAAAGTACCGCTAGTAGTTTTTGCACATGGGCAACGATCACCCTATTTGACAACTGAAAGTTTTCGTACCTGCCACATATTTGGCTTTTCCTACGACATACGTCAATGAATAAATAATTAACCTTTGTCATGTACTTACAGCTGGTATAGAATTAAGCAGACTGAAACTCCATGCCACGGCCATTAATTGCTTGATTCTTGCCAGGTGTAGACTGGGTGAGCAAGGACTAACCAAGCTTCTCGCCTTGTCGATGGCCATCACCTGTGCGAGACAAGGCCAAGATTACTGAGTCATCACATTGGTATTTATAATTGAAATGACATTTTAACGTCGCACCTTGGAAATCTTTACAATTGAGATGCCACCTTTATGACAGCTACAATACATTTCCATGTTTTGAGCTCAAACAGTTGCGAACGCTAGGCACACTATTGCGAATCTATAGGATAAAAATGAAAAGCGAAAAATGAGTTTTCTTCTGTTTGCTACGCAAACCCGCAACATATCTCAAAAATATTATCTGCTTTGAAAATTACTTTTTCAACTGGATGGAACGCGAAACACATGGGCAGGAAAACGTATTCGTTTTCGTTTTGTTTTTTCCCTCAAACCCAGCTTGTGGTACAAGTAGACCAGCAAGCTGCTCGTTGCTGTACATTTCAAAACGAAAGATGGACGTTTCAACACACAGCAAACTACTGCTGCAACATTCTTGTAAATAAAATGAAGGTTCACTATTTCAATTTTAACTTTTTCAAAACAGCAATCATCCCAGGCAAAAAGTTCTCGAAAATTTCGGGGATAAGGCAATTGACCGGTTTCTCCCCTGGTTGCATCATCATTTAAAAAATCTTTAAAAGTTTTTCGTTGAATTCAACGTGTTTCATGCGTGACGTTTGTTTAAAGCAATTTAAGCTGTTCTAGCCCATTTGCAGTATGTGAGCAATGTGCACACTGCACGATGATGCAGGGACGCTGTGGATATTTGCAAAAAGTAAATTACAATTATTAAAAGGAAGTTATAACCGTTATCGTTCTTGTAGTACCATTAACTTATTTGTGCCAATAAAGACAACAAATCAAAAGCCAAGGCGTTAACTTCGATCAAATGATTGGTTCACCAGCGATGGGAAGGTATTGAAAAATATTCTCAAAAATACTTTTCACATAATTCAAAAGCGCAACCGTCAGTTTTATCACCAATGAAAACCAAGTGCAAAAGTTTTTTCTTCATAATTTAGTTCTCTTCAGTTTTGAATTTGCGCGAAATTATGAAATCCTGAATGGGTTAAAATTTTAAAAATACGACTCAAAGCAAGAAGTTCCATTCAAAAACCGTCTGATGCTTTCTCCCAAAAATGTGGAAAGCTTACTGGCCATTGACTAATCTTGAAGCTAACTCATTATGTCAAGCAAGAAATATTTAATTTAGCACCATAAACAAAACCGAAAACAATCGCTCTTTCTTTTGAAGCGGGCCCGTAGTCAGGTTTTAGGGTTTGGGGAAGCTAAATATATTTTTAGGAGGGCGGAATGTTTGTCTTTTTTATGTTTAAAACACATTTTTCTTAGCCCAACAAAATTTGGAGGGGCGCAAAAAACTTGAAGGGCACTGCCAGCGAATGCCCTGGGTCTGTATTGAAGCAAAGAACTTTAAAAACTTGCTACTTACCACAATGACTCCTGAAGAAATGTACATTCCAAATTGTTTTAAGCCGTTTAAAAGCCTACATACAGTATCTCCTCCTTTCCATAACATTGTTATGTTCCAAATGGCATCTAAAAGAGATCAAGAACCTTCTGCACAACGATGTTCAACGTAGCTAGAGGCAAAAGCTAAAAAGTCGCATCTGATCAAATATTAGCGCTATCACCATGTTCTTCAGCTAAATCACTTATATGCAAAAGAAATGCTTTACTTGGCCAAAAATTTATGTCACTATCTCGATAAGGGCTGCACGTTGAATGACTAATTGATGAGGGCCACACGTTGGATGACTTAATTTGTTCTCAGCAAATTAAAATTTAGCTCAAGCTACTGCAAGCTTGCGAATCCTAACCGCAAGGCAAGCGACTATTTGACACCTCTAATCTCTGCCCAACTATTTTGTCATAGGAAAGTTGAGAGTGCTGATGGAACAACAGTGGTAAGCACCGAGGCGTCACTGGCCACATGGAAAACTGTCAGTACACATTATAGACGTGAAAAAGTAGCACTGAGGGTTACTGCATCAAAAATGTCAGATTTAAGATCAGAAACGCCGTAACGGGGGTGCATTACGGGGACACTGCCCCCTTGCCCTTTGAAAGGGGTGGCAACGGGGGCACAGGTGCCCTTACATAATAGTATCATAAGTAATTTCATGATTTGTCAAGATCGACCTGAAACAAATTTATTGCAGCTATTCGCGCACATATAAAGTTCATAATTGTTTTCTATAATTTTTGCTTTAGTTTTGAGGTCAACCTTGTTGCGGAACATGTAAATGCGAAAAGAATGACCACAATGGGTGCGCTTTAACACTGAACTCAAGTAAACAGTTTTGAACTCGTGGTACGTCAAAACTATGGGCATTTGCCCCTCGTTGGAAATTGCGACAAAGAACCAAAAAACGACTAAGAACCAAAAAAACTAGAAAATTTGACGTCGGGTAGTTCAATTCCGATCAATTGGTTTATTTCATGCAATGACAGTTTATTAGCCGGTACGACAATCACGCTGCACCAAAGCCAGGTTCACTGTTCTGGTGTCATGCAGTGGTGAGCTTGCAGTTCACTCATGTCCGCTCCTTTACTTGCAACAGGTCAGGGTTGCCAGATTGACCTTTTTTCGACCCAATTTCAGAAATCTGGCCTCATTTCAAGTTGGTTGGCCTGTTCAAGGTCATCAAAATGAGTACCAGTTGTCATTGTATTGTACGTATTATACACAAAAATTGGAATCCTCTGCTGGGCAGTACAAAAACTTTGCCTGGATCGCGTGTTGAACATAGCTGTACGAATTGCTAAGTATAACAGAATGCTCAAATGAAGGCATCGATAATTACGGTTCTGGCTGCACATTATGATAAGGGAATTATAGCTATCTTAAACTAATGGTTTTGAACGTCCGATGGTAAATGTATACACTGATTGTTATACAGCAAAAATTGTTTTATCCTCACGTCTTATATGTTTTCATTCACGCGGTCAATCGAAAACACTTACCCATCGGAAGAATGAAAAATGTGAAACAGAGGTTTGCCAAGCTTAAATGAGTTATAATTAATTGAGTGTGCGTCAGCTCTTCGTTTCTCCGCCATATCGTCACGCTTGTCAGAACAGTCACGTTTCCAATGCTTGACAAGAGGAAAATTACAAAAGTGACGGTAACTCTGACAAGATTGTCATATTCAAAGATCAGTTGATTGTCTTCCAGGAATTTCTGCATATAGAACATTCAACACGGCGCGTATTCTGCAAGATTGCAACGACATTAACGGCATTGTTTACTAAAATTATTCAATAAATTACTGAAGTACCAAACTAGTTTCCTACTTTGTTTTACAGTAAAAGCTAAATGTAAATCAATCGCTAAACGAACTGTCCGAGGCTAAAACATTCGTCGAAAATCGTTTTTTTACTAATGCGAGCTTATGCGCCTGAACCAGCCACAACTTCGGGAAAATTACCGTTGTATATGTCACTTAAACACTGCTTAGTGCTATGACTGGTCTGACAAGCACTGCCTGGGGAATATGCGCAAAGAGTGGTATGACCCATAACTTTACAGCGCCAATCGACATCAATAATGCCACTAGAACAACTAATATCAGCAACATCAAATATGCTTCTAACAATCAATGCTACCATCAGTATCAGCTACGTTTAACTCACAAATATTTTGCTGAGGTAACTTAAGTTACTAACATCTATAACATAACGTAAGTTTCAGTAAAAATAGGAATATCGTAGTACCGCGTCATCGTGAAAAACATCTGTGTCACTAACATCGGTCACGTCCACTGATGTCTACAATATTGACGATTCAATTTGTATTGTTATGACTATCAGCAGTGTGATACTTCCGTATATCACCAATATTTGTAGTAGCACGAATATCATAAGTATCACAAGTTTAAATGCATGATATTAGCAAAATTTCATTAATTTCATTGACGTCGTTAGGTCAGTCAAGTCATTGATACAAATGACATCCCCAGTGTAAACAATGAAGGAAAACTTCCTATAATATCGCGTCTTTTGTCAAGACCATCAACATGACCAATTTCAGTAACATACTGTAGTGTAGACACTATTATCCCTTGCATTGTTATTGACATTTCTGAAATCGCTGATACCTGTACTATAGCCAAAACCGTTGATATCACAATTATAGTTAGAATTTCCGTGATCAGACTTATGACTCATAGGTGGCCATGACAACACGCTTATAACTCATCTCAGCATGGAATGAAAAGAGTTATAGATGTTTCCCAGTTTTTACCACTATTTTACTGATGATTTTTGTGAGAAGTAAATTTTGTGGATAGAGCGCATTTTTGTGAGATGTAGCATTCAACCATTGCTTTGAAAGCCCATCGAACAGGTGGATGATTGTATTAACTTCTTTGGCCTGCTCTCAATTATATCGATTCTCTGCTCCTTTACATCAGCACCTAAGAATCAGTATTGATCAGCGTCTAGTCCTACAGTAAAAATATCATTTCACAAAATGAAGATTTTGAGAAATGCGTAACGTATGTGGACCACACTTATCGTTAACAAATATGTTTGTGGGGTCACCTTTGACCTTATAGATTGAACTTGACTGAAACACCAGCTGTATTCTTCAATAAAACAAACAAAACCTTGGTCTGCGCCCTTCCATTTTACGTCTCTCTGCCTTAGTCTAGCAATTAGTGGCAATGAAGATGGCTGGTTTCGTTTTTATGATTACAAGCAGGGTTTTTTAAGGTGTTTTAGGGACCCGATTCGAGTCCCTAGAATTGAAAATCGGGTCCCTAGAATCAAAGAAAATTATCATCGTGTCCCTAAAATAAGAGAAAATCGGGTCCCTAGAAGCAGAGAAATCAGGTCCCTACAGGTCCATACTGGGTACCTAACATCTTCCTTAAAAAAAGCTGTTATAAGTGTAAAAAAATTAAAAATATTCGGAAAGTATGAAAAAAAAATACTAAACTATGTTGCTAACAATTGAATGAAGAACAGTGTCAATGTCCAATTTGTCAAACTAACTCCAACAATATGAAGCAGCATAAAGTTGTAAACATAAACAGGCGCTCTATCCACAAACTTCACTTAACTTTTTTTTGTTTAATCATCTGCCAATCATTTAGTTGGTATAATTGCTATGGTTTTCTTTCAGGTTCAAAAATTTTCTCTGCAACATTTCAACATTAAGACAATGCTCAAATTTAGGCAAAAAAAACACATTGTTTTGAAGGACTGACCAAAAGCTTTCCATTATCTCCATTATGTCAATCTGCATCTGACGTCAAAATATGGATCAAGAATAGTTTTTATATACAAGCTAGTGTTTGACAGGAATATCCACTTAACCAAGTTCATTCTACAAAAATATCAAATCACAAATTTCTTATCGACAGGTTCATTTGCAGAAAAAGCTAACCAAAACCAAGATCATTTCTTCCGATGTATAACACATGTATTTGCCAGAGCACAACATGCTGTACCTGGTACGATGAGTCGCAGTCTATTGAACCATTTGTAAAAACTGCATATGTGGGTGCAGCGCTACTGTTCAAACAATCACTGAAGGGATACTTGATAGTCGATGTTGCATTCATCATTTAGCCAACATTCATTGCAGACTTTCAGTTGTACAGTTAATGACTAATAGTTTTCTTTAATTTGTCAGTAACTGATATACAGTTTAGAAGATATTGCTACTTCTATTAAAAAATCTGTAAACAAAATGGAAGCATTTGCTTGCCAAAAGCATTGCAGTTTTTCGCTGCTACATTGACCAAATAAAAATGAACCCTTTACAGTTTATTGAGATAGAAAAAAACAAAGGCATTAAGCTATCGTTGTTCAACACACAAATCTTAGCGGAGTAAGTCACGCAGAGGAAAAAACAAACACTGAAAACGGTTGAACAAATGCAACATATCTGGGGAAACATCCATCGCAATGTTGTTCGGGTTGCTCAGTGCAGGGACGTCTCTCTTGGCAGTTATTTTTCGATGTCATCAGTGAAAGCCCTGCATGAGGTGGTTTGGTTCGGTTCAGTTTTATTTTTTGCACTCCTTTCGGGAGTGTCACGACTGATCTGCGCACTCACTGCTAGAAATATTCTAATTTTTAATTGAATAACTACTTCTTCGTCATGAACATTTTGTATCCTGCATTCAGTTTAAGTAAAAGCCACTTTTAGTGAAATAAACTGGAGGAAAAATAACAGAGTAAAACCAACTGTGCCTTTTCCTGTCGAACTAAAAACTCAGCGAAAGACAAGTTATTTGCCCCTGGTTCGTTTGTATGTGCGGGAGGTCAGATGACGGGGCCAATTTCACTGCACTTCATGAAATATTTATAATAATCTCTGTGGGTAAGCACCATTCTCTCTTGTTACAATATCACATGATAAGGCGAGCAACGTCTTACACGTGGAACCTTGTAAAGCTCTGCAAATGTAAAAAATAAATTTAAAAACTATTGACAGAACGCTAATTCTGAGAAAGTTACGAACTTCATAGTCTCCACAGTAGTGCCATGTGTCTTTTGCTCTGACTGACACAATGTTGTTGTCTTATGATAAAGTGTCTAGAGCACTCCAGGCGGTTCTCGTCGAGCAGTGAATCAGAAAAGCTCTAAGAACCATTTGTATTCAGTATTCATTTCCATTTTTTACCTGCTTGCTTGCGCTTGCATTCCTAACTGTAATACATACTTGTGCACAAGAGTGCAAACGTGAAAACTTTTCCTCTATTTTGTACATTTTGTAAGATCCCTGTACCCTCTTTGTGACTGTAAATAAGTACTTACAATAACTGCAAGCATGTGAATCAGACTCTACACGGCGTTTTCCATGCGGCTTCTGTACTGACGATGGTTTTATTGGAGTCTATGACCACCTGGTAACTCATTTGCACCTCCAACGGTCTTTTCTTTTAACCTCCTTTCAACATCAACAGAGTTTATAAAACTACGAAGTAAATACTGAAATTTCCCACTTCCTACACTGTCGCAAAGTTAGGCCCACACCTCAAGGTCGTTACCAAATGCAGTGATTACAATTTTATTCTTTTCAAAAAAGTGTTTCTGATTAGTTTCACTGGCTAATAAAAAATGTTATTTTCGAGCGACATAGATATTTTAATGGATCCTGAGTAATTTTGGGCTACTCAGTCCGAAAATGTCATCCATTTCTTTGGATTGGCTCTAATTATGGAGATATCGATATTTTCTTTTTTAACAACAGAAAAATCTGCCAAATGTGCCAAATGTGAACACAAGTATCCGTTACAAGCGCATTGGAGGTGTCTTTTGGATAGTATGCATTCCTTATTCACGACAAGATACTCAATAATAATAATGCCTTGTGGCAATAATAATAATGCCTTATTATTATTGTGGCAAGCCAATACTTCAGTAATCAGGTATTGAAACCACCCTTTGTGATTTAAAACTTCAGACTCCATTTCCACAGCACAAATTATTTAGCTGCATCCTACATACGTTGTTGTACTGTCTGAAAACCGTGCACCATCAGACATTAATCCATGCATGGGCGCAATTTGGTGGCCTTCACTTCTTTGTCTTTAGGTTTTGTATTCGGAGAAGTTTCAAAAATAAAAGCAGGTTTTTTAAGGCGTTTTAGGCACCCGATTCGGGTCAAATCGGGCTCCTAGAATCAGAGAAAATTATCATCAGGTCCCTAAAATCAGAGAAAATCGGGTCCCTAGAATCAGAGAAACCGGGTCCCTACAAATCCATACCGGGTACCTAACATTTTCCTTAAAAAAAACTGATAAAGGTGATGTTTGTCACGTTCTTATGTGAAGAGCTTTCAAATGTTAGACGCTAGGGCACACATAGCCAAGCTCATGTTGAAACAGAGTTTGGTGTGGAACTGATTCTGTTAGTTTATAAAGTTTAGCTTCGATAAAATAATTTTTATCATTTTTCAAGTTTCTAGAGACCGTGAAGATCGTTAACTGCTGCTGTCCGACACTTTACCCTGTGTGGTATGCTGTTGGAAAGTTTATTTTCTTGTAACAGTGAGAGTATTACAGCTGCACATGTGAGAGACCACAGTACAGTCATGATTTGTTCCGTGCAGAAATGTAAGTGGCTTTGCTATAACATTGGTTGCCGCGTATTCAGAAACAGACAGCGTACAATTTAATGATGCTAGTGTATATGTCAGAAAGTTCGATTTTCAGTCAAATATCTGCGAAGGTTTTGCCGAAGACAAAGAGAGCCCCATTGTGGAGACTTAGTTTCGGATTGGGAGTTTCGCAAAAAAACTGTTTTCAATCGTTACTGAACAGGATTTCAATGAAAACGTTGGAGAAGTTGTCTACAGTATTTACCTAGATGTATATTAACCTATAGCTCAAAACGTAGGGTCTTGACTCGGAAATAAGGATAAAATATACATTTATCCTTACTTTTTGTAATGTCGCGACAATGGTGACCAACAAATCCAAAAGATATTTTTTACTTGACACTTACACGTTATGCTTGTGCTGAATGCATTGGTTCGTAAGTCATCTTATTTACTTGACTTTAACAAAACCCACAATGCAGCAATGTTTTCATCTAAGTGCGAAACATTTGCTTCACAGATACATCATACCTAGTTTTGTTGAACATTCTTTTCGTGTTAAAGGTGAAACTTTGTAATTTTTTGCCAATTCACGGTTGTGCATTTTGATTTAATCTGAACTTTATTTTTGCGTCGTTATGCAAGTAGAACTCTTAGAATGAAAATTTTGACATGGTCGAGAGTTATAAGTCAGGCCTGGCTTTTCGGATCGGGCCGAGCTCTGGGATTAGTCTCACACTCTTTTTGAGAAGGCGACAGCGGTGAGGAAATTAGCACGCGATGGCTTTGCCTCAAAGAGGTCAATCACTCACGCGACTCATGACTTGTTTTAAGAAGCCTGCAAGTACAAGCCGGCTTTTCATATCTATAGAGCTACCCTAGAAAGTTTCTTTTATGCCTATAGAGCTATCGTAGATATACAAAACTATAGTTTCGTGACAGTTTCTTTTTTTCTTAAGAAATATTACATTCCCAGTATTATCGATGACTAACATGCTACGTTTGTGCCAGATTGTGCCAATGTTTTGGTCAAGGTGGTTGTTATTTTCGGTGTGATAAACCGTGTACCTGCACACAACGTTTTTTGTTACTTCGCAGTTGCGCAAATCTTAACTCCCTCGGAAAATTTGGCTTTCGGGTCTAAATCGGGCTTCAAAAATAATGTCGGGCTCGCGCCGGGTTCGGACTTCAAAGCGAGGCCCTTTTACAACTTTATGTGGGTATGTATGCAGGGGGCAACAAGGGGACATTGAAAAGATACATCCTCCAACCACCAACAGTAAAATAGAATGAAAGCATTTTGTGAAGTAGGCTACGCTAATTTTAGGCCAAATGTTTTTGCTGCTGGTAAGAGGACATCAATGTAGATTTTGGTAGTGGTGGGCCTGCATGAATGATGCCCAATACAATTAAAAAGATTTGTAGCTTTTTCAAAAAACGGTAATGTGCAAGAAAAATATTTATCGTTTTTGTAACGTTAAGCACCTTGAACAAGACACCAAAGCGCTCTGTAACCCACACTTCTTATAAAATGCATGAAACTGAAGTGTTCTATATTGTAAGAGTGATATGCACGTGCGACCAATGCGATTCAACATTTTGTGCACTCAAACTGACAGCTCTGATAAAACCCCATTAATGTGTTCTACTATATTGCTGTGCTTGTTTGCATCCAAATACGATATTAATGGAAGCAGGCTGAATTACAGTACCGTGTCCAGCCACTAATTTAAGTGCAGTACAATTTGCCTAATTCGTCACCTCAAGGGGATAGGAAAAAATTGACGAATTAGGCGAAGTGACGAATTGGGCAAACAGGCGAAAACTCTATCATAGAAGCTGCTATACTGTATCATAGCAACTCGTATACATAGTGCTCTTATTTGCAGTAAAATACAAGTTTATGACGTTATGGTTGAATACAACAATTAATTACTCCACTATATCTTGACTCCATTTAATCTAACACCTTTTAAATCTTTAACAAACTGCAAAGACTTCCCACGTTCTCTGAATGGGGAGTCGGGTCGCGCTTCGCACCTCGTGTATAAATTTGATAAACAAATTGTGATGTGCAACAATTCTCAGATAAAGATCCTTTGTTTGAATTCCCACACGTGTTAAACTAGCTGCATAAACATCAAAAGAGAAACTGCAAATGACGTATTAGCCGAATAAAACGCTTCTACGAGACAGAAAGAGGTGACGAATTGAGCAAATTGACGAATTAGACGATGGCGAATTAGACGAACAGAAATGTACACAATAGATAGGAATTCTGCCGGGACCGACGGAAAAGTGCCAAATTGAGCGAATCAACGAATTAGACGATGACGAATTAGACGAGTTCTACTGTATATTGATATGTAAATCATCTGCAAGGACAAAGCGTGATTAGTGTTGCTCTCAAAACACCTCTAGAAATAAGATTGGGAATCTGTATATATGAAACGTCACTTCTGCATCGACCCGATGACTATATTGGTTTCACACCAAAGTGTCCCCCCCACATTTTACAACAAAATTGCGCCCATGAATCCATGTGACGGGAGTGAACAGTGGACTTTTCATTCTGATAAGCTGCGCTTTCTTTGTATTGCTCACAGCATGTACAGACTGCAGTAGTCCTTTCACCTATTATCACCTATTAGCTTATGTCAATATCTCATCCAGTGTCTCATCCAGGAACACCCAGTGAAGTCTAAGATTAAGTCTAATATTTTTCACTGGTTTTACTTATTCCCGTGCTGTAGCTTGTTGTGGGTATCTGACATCTAACCAAAAAGTTATAATTTACACAACACACATCAAAAAGTAATCGCCAAATTTATTCCTTTACTCTGAGAAGCAAAATAACTGACAAAATATAACAGGTGAGGAATTTCACATGACACCGGGCTACAGAAACTTACTTAACAGAACGTTTGGTAACAGCGTTGGAGACCGAGCCTCAGGTTTACAGACGCATTCTCAACACTATTTGTTCACTTGGTACAACACTACTGCAGAGTGGGACGCTGATTCCTAAACTGGTCAAGGCCAGGTAAGGTACGAATGCATTGTGACATGCGCACCCTCAAACGAACAAACGCTGCAATGTCCGAGTACTCAGTCACAAAGTAAAATGCGGTTGTAGTGTTCAAACGATAAGGACGAATATAAACAATCTGACTGCGTCAAACCAGGCAACCATACGTTATTAGACCTTCTGCGTCTTTCGAGAAACAAGTACATATTTTTTCATAACAATGCCTCAAATGTAGAAATGTTACATTGAGCCTGATGAGTCATGACTACTAACACTCGCTCTCCAGGGCAGGTTGTACAGAGCTCTGCATCCAAATTTATAGGCCATATGCAATCTTTGCATGCATCACTTTCTGAAAGTCCACCATACTTGTGATGCATACATGGGCGTACAAAAGGAACGACAAAGTAGGCCTACATTTTTAACTGTATTTGAACTTTGAAGATCGGGAAAAAGACGCTCGCAGCTTGTTTGCTGCACAATATTTTTATCGTAGTTGTGTCTGAATGTCTTTGTCATCTGGGAGCTAATTATCCAGTACAGCTCCCAGATATTTGTGGTGGTTAACAGACTTTAGATTTTTACCACCCATGTGTCAGTAATGGGGTGACTGTGCTTTTTGCACTCTTAGCCTTGAACGTCATACAAACAGTTTTGTTTGCTGCAATGGAAAATATTTGCATGCGATTCTGCATAAGCCTGACACACAGATAAAAGTTCCCTTCGCAGCATTTCCGAAAATGAGAACTTTTCAATTTTAATCAAGATGCAGACCGAACGATCAGGACGGAGTAAAAATTTGTGATCTCATACAAACACCTGGTTCCGTACTCAGCTAGTGTAGTCATGACTTTAGTGTGACAGATGTATAGGCTACTACAGTAGTAAACTTGCCTAATTTTCGTCTTGCTTTAGCAAATTCGTTCTAGCCCAATTCTTCTAGCACGTGCTTGAATTTCTATCACAAATGAAGATCCCAAACTTGAGGGATAGCCTTTGTCAACGGTGAGGGGATCTTTGAATGCTACTATTTCGGGCAAAACGAGTCAGGTGTCTTGTGCCTTTGGCGCATAACGGATCAGGTGTGTTTGGGGCAAAACGGCTTTTTCTGGCACCCATGAGTTGTGTGAAAGTTTTTAGAAGCAAGCTTAAGGCTATGAGCTTTCAGGGCTTGCACTGGTTGCAGAAGTTAAGGTCTTGTAAAGCGTCATTTGGAGCCAAAGTGGTCTAGTAGGTAGGTGCGTTCAACATTTGACTAGCACTCATATGACACATTACTAAACCTTTTCCCAAGCCGTGGTACTTGGATCAATCCAGAAAGACACTAAACTGTGAAACAGTCCTCACGCTAAATTTAGTTAAATACTATCAGGTTTCGAACCGAAAATGCAGCTAAACAACGTTTTCAATAATGGTGATCCGCATTGCCCATAAAAAAAGAATCAAAAGGTCTTAGAAGAACAAGCAGTTTGACGTGTCACTTACTGTTATGTCAAGATTTCTCTTATGAATTTGAAAGTTTCAGCAATTTGCACGGTTCAACACTACCCTAGCGTTATAAAATTTCATGAAGACAAATAGTGGCTCGTCTAAGAAAAAATAGTACCCGAACAAATACATAAAAAATGCCTTAGTAATACGAACATTTTAAAATATCTCCCATGTTTTGACACTTCCAGCATATTTGTGATTAAATACCATTCATTGAATAAATTTACGATCAGATGGCCTGTCTCAAGATAAATCTTGTGAGGAGAGAAGTTACCAGTAGGACAAAGAAAAATTCCAATGAGACTTCTTAAAAATGATTAGAATATAAAATTTCATCTTTATTCTTTGAAAGTTCCTACAAATGTCAAAATTGCTATGGAATGTTTTGAAAATTTCGGTAGAGACAAATGCCCCAAATGCCCCTGCCTGGTTGCGCGCCTGATCTAAGTGAAGAGCACAAGAAAGGTTCCAACAAGACATTAAGGTCTTGGAAGAGGGGTAGGTGGGATGCCCATATGACGGCCGACTACTGTTGGAATCCCCGATGTGACTGCTTTGTTGCATCTCTTACCAGAAAGTCTTACAAAAGAAAATTTGTAAACATCGAGAATTTTTTGCAGTAAATGATTGATTAATGTGCTGTCACATTTTAATAAATGTACTTCGATCGTTACTAAATGTAACGTTTTTGCTTTGACAGTACCTTTTTGGCACTACAAAAATATGTAATTTACTGCTAATGTTGCATAAGTTTCTCAATTTTTGCTTGATTTTCACACGAAGCATGATTTGCATGTAGAAGGCTCTCTCCGATAAAGATTGTCCTGCTTCACGATGTTGCATCAAAAACTAAAGAATAATGCATGGCCATGCTTCAAAAGACAGATACAGCCTCACCAAACTTGTAGAATAAAGACAAATCCAATGTCAAAATTAGGGCATTTAGCACTTTTTTGACAAAAATGGAATATCTCGAAAATTTGAGCCAATTCGGAAAAACCAATGTCATTTTTGGATTTAGCGACATCAAAATGTTCCAAACCCTTTGAAACTGACTTGGCACCAAAATGTGTGTTGACCAATGGTAATTGTTACAATGCAAGTACGAACGATTCTTTTCACAACGGGCACAACCTATAATGAACTCCGCAAAAGCTGTAGAGAATAGCAAGAGACTGAATACGAGAAAGCTTATCATTCTCTGTTGTATGTTGACAACATGCGCATACGCCGGATTACTTGCCAAAATTTGGCATGAACTGACTACGCTACATGTTCAACAAATTTCAAGCTCCTTTGCGACACTGCTTTCTGCCACTTATTTTATTTGGGCGGTGCGTTCTGCCTCAAGCAAACAGAGTCTTTGAAAGCTTTTTATTTTTATACACTGTGCAAAATGCCGCGAAAAGCAAAAAATTCAACGTTATCATATTTGGTTGGTTTCGCACTAATCATAAAAAAGATTCTATACTGAGTAATCTGTACAATGATTCGTATCCGTTAGCAAGGCGCAACCAGTCTGGCGCACACCGGTTCATGTTCAGTGGTCACCCAATAGTTTTACCATTATATTCAGATGGGAGTTTGTCTTGAACTTAAAATTGAGTTTATAGTATTTTTCAAGGATAAACACTGTGGTTTTTAAGCAGACCTCTGATACGCTGCAAGTCTGAAAATGCGTGCGTCCCTTCTCAGTTTCCAAAAGCTGAATATGCCACTGACTGAATATTCAAACATGTGATGCGAGCACAAACAAACTGTTTCACTCTGAACAAATCGCGACTTAAAAGTTAAAACACCAGCGCTTTTCGAGTGAAAAAATCTCAGTGACTCCATATTGAGAAAAATATTTCCCAGCAAAACTCCTGGCAAACTTTTTACCCCGCAGTGCATCAGCTTTACCGCCTGTCTGTTTACAGAAGTGTTTGAAATCATGAGGATGCTGGTAGTTACACTCAGTCAACGCCGTGTTGCGTCAACAAGGCGCAGGAAGCCTTTTACTCGATACGACCTCCAAGAATTCTGACAGCACAGTTGAGCTGATGGGAAATGACTCAGATGTTTCCGCAGCATCCACCAACGCAATTAGTATTTATTCACATAATCCAACTGTTCTTGATTGACCTGTCGCTCCCCACTAAACAAAAATTGTATTTCGTTTCGCAACATGTATTGGACAGGTTCAAGCACACAAATGAAAAGATTTGAGCAGAGTGGTCAACGAATGGCTTTTTGTAACTCTGCTTAAACGCAAATTTCCAATTTTGTTCGAAGCGTGAGATCAGTAAAGTTTCAAACAGTGTTATGTCAACCTTAACCTCAAATTCTCACTTTTCCTTAATTACTGTCATAATCTTTGAGGGTTCAGATTTTAAACACCTTACTCCGTAAGTCTCTGCTTCAAATGCTTCCATATTTATGACAAATTTACCGATTTCAGGTAAATTCTTTTTAAAGGTTTATTCTCACTTACAGTAAACAAAAATCATTCAAATTACCCAATTTTCGCCTACAGTTATTTTTGTTGGCTTCTTATGTTTAAGGGAAAACATCAGATTAATACATGACTATATGCTTTGTATACCACAGCGTTTCAGCGCCAGACAAAGCAGTGGAACTGGGTCGCACTGTTTCTTTCGACTTGGAATCATAGCCTCGTCCGGAACTCATCTTTTAAAGGTCAAGGAAGCTATTTTGGAAATTACGACGTGCCGAACTTGTACCAATTAAAATGATTGACACGCCTCAAAAATCAAGGACAAGCATTGGGGGCGATAAAGTTATTCTGGTGCTCGACACAAAAACTTTAGTATCTTGCTGACAAACCTGTTAATAATTTTACTTTATCAGAAAAACAAACGTTTTCATGCAATAACTTTTATCGTGCTCATTTTTCGCTGACACCAGACCAGACGTTGTTTCTAAACCAGTCAATGCATCTTCGGCAACATTTCTTCTAAGGTGCGCAAATGCGCAATACCACCAGGCCATTTGCGTAGTGAAATCTCATTCTCGCGCACTTGCAACATTCCAAATTTAAAAGCAAAAATCATTAACAGTTCATTGGGCATAAGCAGAGCGCTTCTGACCATATCGTATAGCACTGTTAGAAACTATTTGAATTAAATGTGTACCTGGTTCTCATTTTGATAAGATTTTATACTTTTTCTAATAATTCACAAACTTTGTAATTCATTTAGAACTCTGCTAACTCAGCCTTAAACATATTCATGCTCACTGAAACAAACATTTTCTCAATGTAAAATTTTCCAAGAGAGGACACTGCTCGACAGTCACAAAAATTTAACGAATTTTTCATAGCAAAAGACTAAACCGACTGATCCTTTTTCTGCCGCTTGCTACTTGAGTTATACTTGTGATGTTCGGTATCGTTTGATATTACATTTTTTGTGACATAATATCACACCCTTTTCATCAAAAATTCCTCTGGAAATTTCTCCCGTTTTCCTAGCTAGCTTGTTGTTAGCATTGAGTTATTTCCGGTTAGTGCGTACAGACATTCAGCGTTTGTGATTGATATAAATTTAATATTACAAGCAAGACGTGTAGCGAGTAGACAGTTGAGTAATTAGATTCTGGTGTAGTGCCATCTTCAAATTCACAGAAACCAATGTGCTTACTTTGCGGCCAAAATTTTACTACTGAAGCTATGAAATCTTCTCCTCATAAAAATCATTTGCAAAGAATGCATGCCACAAAATCAAACATGGGGCGCGAGTAATTCGAGTCACTGAAGGAAAAACAGACAATCGGCAAAACTAGCGCCCACTTCAGCAAGCAAAGACGTTTGTCAGAAAGAGACCTAAGAGCCTCTCTTGGTGTATCAAAGATGACAGTCAACAGCGGGCAACCTTTTGCGGTGGGTGAAAACGTACTTCTTCCTGTAGTCAGAGAATTGATTTCAGCAGTTCTGGAGAAAGACCCATTAGAAGCAATGAAATCTCTTCCATTGAGTAATAACACTGCGTCCCGCAGGACGCCGAAGAAAACTTATTGCGGCATTAAGGGAATAGCAAGTTAGCATCCAGTTGGATGAAACTATTTCATCCCGACAACAATGCATTACTGATAGTTCATATAAGATATCTTGACACTTCTGGTCATAATATCTCAGAAGAGCTGTTGTTTGCAAATTGTCTTGTTGCTGATACTCGAGATTAGACAATATATGACGCGGTACAAACGTACTTTGAAGAAAAAGCTTTCCTTTTGCAAAAGTCATGTCTCGTGCAACCGATGGTGCCCCATCAATGGTCAGCAGGTATCGTGGTTTTGTACTTGAGGAAGCAACAGGTTCCATATATCCTTGTAGTGCATTGCATTACACATCGCTGCAATTTTATTGCAAAAATGCTTAGTCTACCCCTGCATCAATCATCACAACTTGCAGTGAAAGCCGTAAATAAGATCAAATATCACCAATTTAGTGAAAGGCTTTTTCGTGAACTGTGCAAATATAATGATGAGACTTTTGAGCAGATTTTCCTTCACATTGCTGTGCGTTGACTGTCAGAGAGCAATTTTTTTAATGTTTTGTAAATTTTTGCATGTGTTATGGAATTTTTTTCAACAGTTGATTCAAACCCGGAAAAAGGTATTACGCATGCAGATGTGACATTTTTACTTAAGAGATTTTTTTGGAAAAATGAATGAAACTACGCCCAAACTTCAGGAAAATGATGTAACCCTGATATAATGCAAATCTATCATTTAAAGCTTTGCCAACAAATTACATCCGTATCGTCAATGCATTGGAAGAATTCAATTTGATTGTTTTCCTCACCTAGAAATTTCTGAGGTTGAGCACATTTCAGATGAAAAAATATGCATTTACTCTGACCATTTAAGAAAGGCAGAAGCTGACATCTCACAGAGGTTTCGTGATGTAACCGAACTTGAAATACCAGTATGAGTGTTTCACCCCTTCTACACCATCGCAATTGAACACCCTGTAGATGTTATAGAAATCTTCATGGATCTACAAAACGATGAAGAAACTCGTGTCCTATTCAATATCCAAAATTAGCGTTGTATGTGGTTGAAGTTCAGCGATGCATATCAACTTTCATGGGAGAAAGCAAAGAAGTTCATTTTGGCTTTTCCAACTACTTACATGACAGAAAAAGTGTTCAGACACATCTTGCATATGAGCATAACATGGCGAAACCAATGGAAGGCAACAGCTAGCGGTGCAATCCGTCTCAAGCGTGCTTCTATCAAGACTGATGTAATCAAGTTAGTTCAAAATCATCAGGCCCAATGATCACATTGCCAGTTTTTTGCACGTCTTTTATGAACATCTCACATCTTTCCATTAGTCGATGAACACAAGAAATGGAGGGCGCTATCATGATGGGGACACTGACTAAAAGATTTGCCTTGACTTGCTTTTTCGCTTCTGCAGTAAAACCTTTCTGAGGCCGATGAAATTCTGACAAATTAGGGAAAAAAATTTTGTGTCCGAATAATTTGCTGAATGTTGGACATAACTAGTGAAAGCGGACAATTCATCGTTTTTTTCCGAATTTTAGATCACCTAGCAACCCTGAACTTACCGGTAATACCATCAGCAACCCGATTATTACGTCACAGTTGGGCGTTCACCAGAGGCTGATGAAGGTTTTGTGATTATAAGATTTCATGCTACTGCGCTGCCTCTTTTTTTCTTCCTTTTTGCTTATTGATTTTAGCCAAAGCTTTCACAGAGGTGACATGAATGCCTTGCGCGGATTCGAAGTCGTTCAAACCGGTCAGGTGCGTAATTCAAGAGCTGCTCAACCGTGACAAGACCATTTAAATCAAGGCAGGGTTTTCTTGGAATGTCAATGATATATTCAGTGAAAAATCAAAACATAGAGAAAAGTCAAGGACAAACCTTAATTATTTTATCAGAATGTTTGAAAATATGTTCAGAGCAAAACGTAAGTCGTCCAATGAACGCTTTTAATGCCCTTAAGGATGCGCCACTGCTTTTTTTCCAAGTCACTACTGTTCTAAATAGTACCAACGTTACTATTATTACTCACAACACTTTTTCACTGTTTACAAATATCTAGCTATTCCAAACTCTCAGGGAATGAATCACCCTCAAACGTTTTCAGTGCTTCAGTCTGCTCATACAAGCGTTTTAGAAACTCCTAACTTATTCATATTTTTTTACGAGGAAACAACTTATCGTCTTCCACAATTCTACGTTTTTACGCTCTTTTTCCAGCTTGAGTTTTGGACAGAGAACCAACCAAGCACATAATTCTTCAGTTGTGAATTTCGAACCACATTTAGACATGTTTATAATGAAACAAAGGTTAACATACGCTTTCAAGCACAAATGTCGTTAAGATTGAAAATGAAACAATGTGCAATATTAGGAAAATAGTGGCCAACCTTTGAAACAAATTTATTTGATTTAAATGGAACTATTGGCGGGCACTTCAAACTTGGATCGGAAAATTATTAAGTTCTTAGTACTAAAATTATTAAACTTTCTTCATACTTAGCAAATGAAGGTCACCCACTTATTTTGGAAAACATCTAGTCAAGCTGTATGTTATCAGAACAGCTTGTAATGCAGTTAAAAAAGTTGACAAACTGTACATGAACATACTTAGGCATCGCATACTTCACAAATATTTTTATGCATAAATGGTAACCTTAACGTATTTTTTGTAAAGATTTGTCGAAATTTTTTTGAATAATGTTGTTAATATAGTGACATTAGTTTTGGCAAAGTTTGGATAACCAGGTCAGTCATTTAATCGGGAAAATGGTGCTCATTAATTCAATGAGCTAACAACATTACACAACACATCTTCATATGACAAACCCTTTTTGCTACAATTTAAATCACTTATCCAAAATCAGTATATGTCCAGTGTTGTTCTTCTGAAACCTGCCGTATGCAACACCCAGGTGGTTTTTGTTCGGTGCTACGCATGAAAAATTTTGGTGAATCACATTATGCATAAAGATAACATTGTGTACTTTTTCGATATCAATATTTTTTTCATGTCCTGTAGCACAAATAATAATAATGCTTGGAGTGTTTATGCTTTCTCTCAGTCACCTCAGTATTTACCTATATGTGGAGATTAATCCATTTTTTAATTCATCCAAACTACTGCTATGCTTACTGACCTTACTGGTAAAAACGTTATACTCTGTTCAACAATGCTTTGGAAGAGCTTCGTGTTAGTTCAAAGTTTTGTTTTTGCGCTGCAACAGTTCAGAACTGTTACGTCATCGAAAGCACAACTGCTGTTTCAACTCCTGCCTGTTTTTTAGATTTGCGGCCACGCTTACACAATTACCTTTCCACAACGTTAAAACAACAAACATTAACAGTACGCTAATGGCCAACGGTTCTCTGAAGCTGCAAAACAAGCTTTCGTTTCGCAAATTGAAACACTAAAAGTCATAGCAAAACAAAGGCTTACAAATATCAAACCTGCTTTTTAAATCAGTGCAAAGAAGAAATACCTAGAAAAACTGATCAACGATTTGTCAAGTGCAAATACAGGAATTTTCTAACAAAGCACATCTTGCAGCAGCTTTCAAACATCTTCTGCATCAGGTAAGTTGGGGAAATAAACCGGAAAGTACATAAATTGTGGCCTAACAAGATTTTTTGTTCAGAACTAATCAGTAATATCACGTTTGTTAAACTTGCGTGTCGCATCCAGCTTTGGAAATCGTGAGAAACATGAAGTGACTGTTTTCCACAAGGCATAAACAAAAATAGTTATGAAAGTTTTTCATGCGTGATCTGGAATTGGTAATTGCAAAAACGCCCCACACTCAACCCATTGCAAAGCGGACAACCACGGTTACGAAAAATCAATATCATAGAACTTTTACACCAACTGCAGCTGTGGCAACCGTGAAAAGGCCAAGCAAACCAACTGCCCCTTGCTTAATACAACAAATGATTTTCACAGAATTTTCACACTGAAACAACGCCTATAATTCCCAAACAGTTTTTCAAAAGTCGCATCAAAGAGCATATACAAATACCTAGCCCAGATATGTCCAACCCAAATGGCTTACTGAGCCAAACATTATGTCAATATCTTAACCAGGGCCGCACATTGAATGACATGTTAATGAGGGCCGCACATTGAATGGCTTACTTTGATCTTAGCAAACTAAATTTAGCTTAAGCTAACTTCGTCCGTGCTTGTCTGTTTGAAGCGTAAATTTTTCTAAAAATTGTAGAAACCTAATCAAACACGTCCTGAAAATTTCAGCGATATCCAGCGTGATTTCTCTGAGTTGTTTACCTTTGCGCCAAGCCTCTAAATGCGCGTGCGTCGCATGTCTTCGCAACAGTCATAGCCTATCGGCGACCGGCCGACCGAAACCGCTGTAGTTTTTTTTCTGCTTGTTTGCTGCACCTGAAACTAAAGACGATGCTTCTACAAGGTGATAACAACATGTTCTGTGATTTTCAGATTTCTCCTGCAACTAGAAAAGAAGCGGCGCGGCTTTATTTCAGCGGTTGTGAGCAGACAAGCAAAGGTGGGTGGCCATGCTGACATGATTGACAGTGTGCTTGCGCTGCAGCGCGTAACTTTGTCCGTGCTTGTCTGTTTGAAGCGTAAATTTTTCTAAAAATTGTAGAAACCTAATCAAACACGTCCTGAAAATTTCAGCGATATCCAGCGTGATTTCTCTGAGTTGTTTACCTTTGCGCCAAGCCTC
>Ga0210059_1003796_pt1 | contig 24281 bp, 17 predicted proteins | sample Ectturendosymbi2_FD_188042 | JGI IMG/M metagenome (GOLD analysis project Ga0210059, IMG submission 188042) | Ecteinascidia turbinata endosymbiont from Florida, USA - Sample 2 (SPAdes) (version 2) | ecosystem: Host-associated > Tunicates > Ascidians > Unclassified | place: Key West, Florida...
TGCAGGCTTGTAGGATTTTAGGGCAAATTCCCGTGAAAGGCGTCGGGAAACAGTCATGCGGCCAACAGTAACCCCTTTTTCCAGCAAAGCAGCTCGAACTTTGTTAATAGAACTCAGTGGTGACCTCATAACTATCCTTTTCATGAGGTGGTCATCTCTGACCGTGGTTTTTCTTGGTCTTCCTTTCCTATGCACAATTTTTGAAATTCGAAAAATTCAGCACAAAACCACCAAAAATGTCTACTCTATTAACCTGTGTTGAAAAGAGATCATTTCATGAGGTAACAGAGCTAAAACAATAAGTATGATGCAATCTCAAACTTGGGATGATGCAATATGATGCAATACCAAGAAATCTTATTATTTTCATGGGTGGTCTTAAACTTTTGGTAGTGACTGTATTGATGTGGCAGTAGCAAAGCGTGCGCACAGACACCAACAGCGCAACCAACAACGTGGCAGGGACCTGCCTTTACAGTATGCAGCCGTGTTTGCGTCTCAGCCTTTGGACCGAGGAGCCACATGCACCAACACAAGGAAACGTGTTGAGCAGCGTCATCGTCGAACCGATGGACAAGAGAGAGAACAATATTTGAAAATCAAGTGCTGAACTGATATTGCTTTGCTTCTGGTATTGCTCAACAAGTGCTTTGATGGTCATCGTCTCAGATTTTGATCAAAATTGAATTAAATGTGCCTGCATGGGAGCAACAAAAATCCAGCACCATAGGGGCACATTTAATGCAATTTTGAGCAAAATCTGAGACTGTGACCATGAAACTTTCCTCAATAGTGGTTGTGTTAGGCTGCAATGATCAAATAGTTCCTTTTTCATGATTACCACAACCCTCAAAAATGTTTATTACTTCAATTAATCTACACATCTAACTCCGTGAAAAAGGTTTACTTAAAAAGTTAATTTCCAACCACAGATCTAAATCCTCCAACGGTCTTAAACTTAAACATTCTTAAAGTCTTAACCAGAAACTTAAACAATCTTAAAGTCTTAACCATTTCTTAAAGTCTTAACCAGTCTTAAAGAGAATGTCAAGGCCGTCACAGAAAATTGGCAAATTGGATGAAAGCCATACCTGTGCAGGAGCACTCTGAAGAAATGGATGAATTTGAAACCCGGGATCAGACATTTGCATAGATGCATGTCTAATAACAGAATGCAAAGATGCTTGTTGTTCACGAAGAAGGTCCCCAAGCCACATCTCAACATTGCCTTTTGCCATCACTGGTTTTTCAAGCTGTAATAAAAGCAACATATAAAAGTTGCAAACACCATGCAATTTACAACAGCACATTTATACATGTTGTAGCACATACCACAATATTTTCTCCTTCCTTTGAAACAACAGCTAAAATCTTGTCATATTCCCGGGTGTGGAACTCAACTCTGCAGACATTTTCAAACACACCTAACAGATGGCTCTGGCAGAGAAAAAGTGCATGTTGATTGACTTCGCAATGAAAGTTACTAGTTACACGTTAACAACACATGCAATTCTGATACAATGACAAAAATACCTGGATAGAATGGGAATCACTAGCCTGTCCAAGAATTTCAAGCAAAGCAGGATCAGATACAAAGAAAAAACGAGGAAAAATTAAACGTTTCTGCTCCAAATATCTAGAAAAAACAAACATTAACTGATTTTTTCCGGTCAAAAAAAAAAACAACATCATGGAATAGTAGTCAGAAACAAAACATTTTTTACAAGAAACATCTAAGCAAGACCCCCATGGAGGCCATACACAATACAAAGGGTAATAAGTTGTGGGTTTTTTAAGAAGTAAACCAATATCAGGTTACCTCAAAATGGAATCAAAAACAAAAGCTATTTTGCTAAAAACCAATATGAATTTCGCCTTGTATTTGCATGCAATATAGAATCTGGAGCAAAAAGTTTTGATGCTGAATCAAACAATTACATCTAGCATTAAATGATAGAGTGAACCAATACTCGCTTTTTCCACAAGAACAGACAATACTTACAAAGGAACAGGTTCATGGAATTGATGCCACCATTATTTAGCTTAACCAGTGTACACAAATTTCTGGAAGTAACCCAGATCTTAGCTTTTGTATTAGATACTTAAATTTAAACTACCATGAAAAACACAACTGTCTTCTCAATCAACATAACTAGAAACATAACAACATTACTTCAATACAAGCAATCAAAAAACAACTCAACAATATTGCAATGTGCACACTAACATTTTTCCGAAAAAACGAAAATATCAATTCCTTGCCAAATTTCAGTATTTCAGGTTTTCTTTTCACCACTTTGACGTCCGGCCGCTTTCAGGTATTTTTGAAAAAGCACCGAAACATACATGGCTTTGAACAGGAATTTCTCTGGACCAGTATGTGCTACAGACCCGGATAAAGGCTCAAAAGGCACGGCAAGTCCATGTAGCTTGGACTCGAAAAACAGCTTTTTGGGTGGATGGTGTGGCTTTTTTTGTGAGTGACGTCATAAGTGGAGAACTTTCAGGCCACCTTGGCCCACTTTGCCTGGCCCTGGGCGCCAACCGTTAGTCGGTAGTATTTCACTGAAGTTTTCATTGGAAACTACGCCACAATCCGAGTCTTTTGATACTTTGGAAGACCTGCTGGGGTTTCGGATTCAAAAGTTGTGATGGAAGTTAGTAAAAATATTTGACTAATTAGCTAATTAGATAATTAATTAATTTGTTTATTTTAGATCATAACTTTTGAACCAGAAACGCTAGAAAGTCGATCAAAGGCTCAAAAGACTTGGACTCGAGCCTAGTTTCCAATGAAAACTTCAGCGTAACACTTTGACCTAGCGATTGGGCCTTAGGCCATAGGCCAGAAAACATGACCCAAAACGACCCCAAAACTACTTCACTTATGACGTCAGTCACAAAAAATCCGCACCCCCAACCAAAAAATTTTTTTGAGTGCAATCTACTAGACTGGCCGATGCGTTTGAGCCAATGAACAGCTCTCTAGCACAATCGGCGAGCTAGGGTGTTGGTAAGACAACTGAAAACTGCTGTTATTTAGGCCGAAATCGAAGTACGAATATATCGTATGCCGGTTCTCAAAGTGTCAAGAAATAGAGTCCAAGCCAGGCTGATCCCTGGCAATGTACGAATGTGTTGTGGCCTGCACACGTCCTCAAAATAACACTGTAAGGCCCTGGCACTCGGTCACAAAGTAAAATGTGGTTGTAGTGTTCAAAGAAGGACAAATATAAATATATGACTGCATCAAATTGCAACCAAACATTCTTGGACTTTTTGCATCGTTCAAAAAACAGGTAGCCTACACATTTTTTCACAGTAAGGCCACAAACGTAGGAATGTTGCATTGAACCTGATGGCTACCAACACTTGCTCGCTACGGCAGGTTGCACGAAGTCCAGCAACCAAACTTTGTGCACTGCATGCAAGCCACACGCAATCATTGCATGCACGCCTTCCTGAAATCACAACATAATTATGATGCACACATGGACCTACAGAAGGAACGAAAAAGTATATTTTCAACAGCGTTTGACATTGGAAAAAGAAGCTCGCATTAGTAGATAATATTGATATCGTAGTTGTCTCTGAATGTCTTTGTCATCTGAAAGCTCAATATCTAATACAATCCCCAAATATTTGTAGTGGGAAATAGATTTTACTGTTAGTACACCCAGTGTCAGCAATGGGATGACCGTGGTTTTTACGGTCTTAGCCTCAAACATCATACAAGCAGTTTCGCTGCAGTTGAACATCATTTCATGCGATCCTGCCTCACAGACATCTAGCATACTTTGCATCCCACGTACACTTGGACAAAACACACAAATATCTTCAGCAAACATTGAGTAATCGAATAAGCTTCACGAATACACCCAGATTTAATGTTGTTTAGTTCAAGAGACAAATCATCTAAATATACATCAAGCAAGTATGGACTCAATACTCCCCCTTGTCTAATCTCAATAGTAACATGAAACGGTTTGGAAAAACATGCATAAATATTGCTAAGTGAATAATTTATAAACATATTTCTCCATCTATTGCCAACCTTAAAAGTATCCCTTCAGATAGGAAAATGTACCACCAGTGGAACATGTACCCCAGTTTAGGAAACCCTGCTCTAGTTTGACAGTAACTTTCAAAACTTAGTGTTACACCACAGAAATTTACAACAACAATACCACATGATGAAATGCACACTTTCAAAGCATTTTGTCAACTTTTTCCACATAACAAGGTGACCTTTCAAGTACACACCCACTTTCTAGGTTGTACTTCCTTTGAAACCATAAGCACATCCTTGCAATACCTTTCTGGGTAAACAGTTTCAAGTTGGGATACCTTGATTAACCTTAACGACCGCACGCGCCAACATATTGGTGCGCCCTTTTTTGGCCATAAATCGCCAGCCGCTAGAGCAAGAGAGCTGTTCAAACCCTCTACGGATTCAGCAAGTCTTCTAGTTGTCATCGAAAAAAAAAAGTTTTTCGTTTTGGGTTTGAGCTTTTCTGGGGGGAACGTCACAAGTAGAGGTGTTTTTGCTTTTTTTTGGCCACATTTACCTGGCCCTAGGTGCTGTACCAATGGAACATTTTTGGACTTAAAGTTTAGTTGAAAACTAGGTCAAAATCCACGTCTGTGGAGCCTTTGAATGACTTCCTAGCATATCGGGAGCAAAAATAATGGCTCATAAACCAAAAATTGACCAAAAATTTGCTCCCTCAAAAGCCACTCTGAGGGGCATTTAACCCCAGGCAATAACTCGCCATCAGATTGAGCTACAGAGCTCTTCAAACCCTCTAAAGACTAGTGAAGGTATGTAGTTTGCAATATAAAAAAACTTTTCAGTTTAGGATGTCAGGTTTTTTTAATGCTTATCTGATGATAGGATGTTTATGTTATTTTTGCTAACGTCAGCATTTTTGCCCGACCTCCCTTTAAGACCCGCTGGAGCCATTTAAATGACATTAATTTTTTTTAGTTTAGCTGTTTTTTGGTTACATTTCAGGACTTTGAAGGGTCCGAACGGGTTTTCAGCGTTCCTGGTTCCAAGATTAGGGCCAAAAAACATTATCGCCTAGAATTCTAAAATACTGTGAGCCAAAATATTGGCATGTGGGATCCGATGATGACGTCATACAATTAACCAAAAACATGCACTGGTCGTGATCCCATTGGCCCAAACCCCCCCAACCAAATAAAAAATACTTTTTTATACTAAACTACACGACGCCACTAGTCATTACAGGGTTTCCAGGGTTTGAACAGCTCTCTAGCTCAATCAGCTGCCGAGTTATGGCAGGCCAAAGTTTCTCCTGAAAGGACAAACTGTGCCTTTTCTGAGAAGTTTTGAATTAGGCCAGAAACTGGGTTTTTGACCCACAATTTTCGCTACAGATATGCTAGCAAGTCAATCAAGGGCTCTATAGATGCAGATTTTGACCTAGTTTACAACAAAAATTTGAACCAATAAAATGGGTCAATGGGTTGGGGCCCAGGACCGGCCAAAGGTGACCAGCATTCACAAAACATGCCCTCATTGTGATGTCACCTCCAGAAAACCCCACCGAAAACGAAAAACTTTTTTTTTCGATGTCAATTAGAAGACTTGCTGAATCCGTAGAGGGTTTGAACAGCTCTCTAGCTCTAGCGGCTGGCGATTTATGGCCAAAAAGGACTGGCCAATCGTGGTCGCTAAAGGGTTAAACATCTGACATCCAGTACAATCAGGATGGACAATTCAGAATAGTTTACTATTCCAGAATAGCTAAACTGAATCCAGAATACCGAATCCTATTCTGGTTTTTCCGTGCAATGGATTCCACCTGAGAATTGCTAAACAAAACGACGCTCACGCAAAAACCAGGGAGGCCCACACAGCACTTTATCCGGCACTGGAAATCAACAATGTCATTTTATCACACAAACAATACCTTTTCGAAACAATGAACGACAAATTCTTTACTTTCAATTCATTGGTGCACTTTTGCCAGGGAAAGGTGTTGTACCAGGAAAGGCCCAATTTTGAACAAATTTTATAGAATAAAACTGATTTTTATTGGTTATAGATGTCCTGAGACCCAATCAAACCTGGCTAGTGGCCTAGCAAAACTACAAACGACTTTGGCTAATTTCATACCAATTAAACATATAAACCGTTTTATCGCTTAGGCATCCAGAATGCCAAACTGAAACTACAAATATAAGAAAAGAGTACGGTTATTTGCATCAACCGGATATTCGAATAGAAATGTTCTTTTCACTTGTAAACTTAAATTAAATCGCTTAATCGCATAGTCAATTTTGAAGGAGTATAAAGCGCACTGCTTAGATGGCGTGAAACCTGAGTGCCGTTTATCTGCAGCCACTGTTGCCAAACTGACTCCCTTTACCGACGTGCCAAACTCAACACCGCACGTTCAACTTCCAGGCTTCAGCACACCATGTTCGGCAATGTCTACACATGTCTCGTCCATTTGGGTGCAAAACTTTGTCACGTAAGCAGCACTTTCAAAGTTATCTTCATGGCATTGGGTAACTACTGGACGCATTCATTGTTTAACACCTTTGCACCAAATGTGTTAAATTCTCTACATTACAAAAAATGTGCACCTGTACTGTACACCAACCTGAATTTTAGTTTATATGTGTTCCCAACTTCTGCATATGTATAGTCCAAAGCAAGAAGAAAAATGGCTGCAAGTACGGGAAACTTTCTGCGACTAATACAGGCAATTATACGTCACACACGGAGTGTGAATATGTAAGACAACATGCAATGCATGGGCCCGCAACAACTTCGAATTTGTTTCAACTGATGACCGTTGCTTTGCTAAACACTAAACAATTTCAGAATTGAAAATACTGTAGCAGGAGCAAGGGATTTTTAGAACATTTAGAAGCATTTTTATATCCCACAGTTCATGAAATCTCCATGTTCGGTTCGTTGTCAATCAACAGATACAATCGGTGTCAGGTAGCACGCATGTGGAGCGATGTGATTGTTTCATAATAATCGTGTACAACACAAGAAGGGAAATGATGTTGCCTGCTCCAAAACACTCACATTAGAAACCTGCAGGGGCAGCGCCTAATATTTGATCAGCGTTACTGCTGAGTAGCTATGTCACAAGGGGGCCTATAATGACAGTGTAGCGATGCATTGCTGATGTAGTGTAATACATTTAAGGTTTTCCAAATGACTGCATGTTATGTGTTATCGCAACTTGGTGGTACTTGCTTATGCACTGGAAAAAGATCTTTTAGAAGCTGACGTGGCAAATTATACAAAGATTTTTTCAAACCATTGGTGCAAGCAAAAACAACTGCTCATTCGCAGTTTTCTTCTCTCCAGGCACTTTTGTAGCTGAGACGTTAACCAAACGACTACAACTGATTTAAAGACATGCAGGAAACAATGTACTCAACAACTTAAAAATGCATGTAGTCAGTTAACTAACTGCAGAAATCACTGCACGGGTTCGTGTCTCAAGAGAGCCTATGTGATGAACTGCAAATTGTCAGCGTATGCACAATAGTGCTATGTTCCCACTTGCCCACGTCGTACAAGAGAAAAACACAGGGAGCGGACCGAAAAAATGCCTGTGTGTATATACTTACTGCTGTTTCCAGTTCCACGTGGTGCAAGAGAAAAATGCATGTGAATGGACTGGAAAAATGTGTGTGCATGTGCAGTAGTGCTCTTGTTTTCAAGCAGTGCAGGAGAAAACAACATGTGAATGGACTAAAAAAATGTCTGTTTGTGCACATTAACGTTCATGTGGTGGAACCAAGAGCACCACTATTGTGGAGTATCTAAACCAGATCCAATTACCTGGTTTAATTTAGCATTTTGGATTCGGACAGTTTAGGATCTGAATCCTTCTGGTTTCGGTATTCCTAAATGCCCATCCCTAAGTATAACACATAGCTTGATATTCGGTACACATTATTTCCTTTACAATGAACCAAAAAACCCTCACCACAGTGTTTGTGGAATGAAATGTACTGTTGTGCACTGAAAAGATAATCACTAATGGATGGGTTTCTTGGTTAAGCTGTTCAATAAGCAGGTCATGCCATACAATACATGGTGAAATATATCTACATATTTGATCAGAGGAACAACAAATTTTACAAAAATCTATAAAACTCACCCAGTTAAAGATTTTTGGCACTGCTCAAGTTGGTCAAGCAGATGAGGCAATAGCTGTCCAAGAGTTTCATCACCAACACAACACTGGACAACATTTAGTGTTTCATGGGCTCGAGTCATAATTTTCACCCACGATTTATCTATGTTGGCAAAGCGTTTGGCTTCCTAAGATAAACGCAAAGACCAGCAAAGATTAAAATTTAGGAAGAGTAAAATTTAGTGTTTACTTTCAAAAAATTCTATTAAAAAGCTCAACATAAAACAAACATTTCAATAATGACAACCATGGTCCATGATATAGGTGCTTTAACCCCAATGATCTACATAATCTTCAAAAGCACCCCATAAAAATGTTTTCATAAGACACAAATTACCGTGCAGTTTTCATTGTACAATTTTTGCCTTTAGAGAAAAACTGGCAAATGCATTCACACCACAATTTCAACATCAAATTAATAACTAACCAACAGGGACAGAAGGCGAGTACAACCATGCCACTCTCTATATTAGTAGCATTCTGTATGCAAAACCTAACTTGTGAGATGCAAGTCACTGCTACTACCAATCATATTCTCCATCAGTGGTTCATAACACTTTCAGTTCCAAGTCAGTACATCCTAAAGTACGTTGAATGGCTTGTACACTAGTGATTCTAATTCAGCTATGTCCAACCTGCGGACTGGCCACATGCTGCCCATTTGAATCTTTTGTGCAGCCCAGTTTAGGTTTTTGATGTAGTATAAGTAGCTTACATACTGGTAACCTGTCCTTATTATGATATTAACTTGTGACATTTTTGATTCAGTGATCCTCAATGCCACTTTATCACGTCTGCACTGCGTACTGGGAGATTTCAATATGTCCCTTCTACTAGTTTTCTACATTCTACTCTTCAGCAATTGGCACTGAACTTGCCTATGAAATCACACTCACGGAGTAGTTAAAGGTGGCATGCAGTCATTATCATAGCAGTTACAGGATTGGAACGCATTTAGTACATCAGCTTCAACTAACTTTAATATGCTAAAATCACAGTAATTCCATCAGTGTGCGGCCCTCATTAACATGTTGCATCCAATGTGCAGCCTTGTTTAAGATAGTGACATAATTTTTAACAAAGCAAGCAATTTCAGTTGGACATGGCTGTTCTAATTGCTACATTGATTTTTTCTTCTTTTTGAGTAAATACTCACAAGTCTATTTCCAATAAATATTCATGCTGATGTCAACATGAAAAACATCAAAGCAAAAAGATTAGAAAAGTTAATTTCATGAATATTCAGTTCACGCATTTACATAAACAGACATCAACTTTTTCAATATGCCATGGTAATCGACTTTCATGGTCAATTTCAATTTCAAATTCTCACCTTGGGTAATTGTTTTGCAATATCTCCACCAACAAACACGGCTTCCAAATAAACCCAAAGATTTTGCACAATCAACCAATTTTCTGTGATAAGAAAAAGATGAAACAGTTGTTCCTAATAAAAATTCAAAGGCACACTAAACAACATTTCATACCAATTATATCAGAAGTATTAGACAATTTTTGGATCCAGGCTTGTATTTGTGGCTTAAATGGTGCATTATATCTGAAAAACAAAATTGTCTGATTGACTGTTGTTATCATAGTATTTATCCTGAAAAACAAGTATGATGCAGACACCTTCATTTATTTATTTTATTTAACGGCAAATGACAGCAGGCCAGAGCCTGGAGTGCCATCTGCCGGACACCTTCATTGTGCTTTGTATTTACTGTAGTTGTAGTGAAACTTGTACCAATGTGTCATCACTATGTTATGTTGTGTTAAGAAATCCAGATGAAACAGTTGAGTGTATGACAACTTACAAAAAGCTGAAACCAAGGACCGAAGCAATGTGTACTTAATGGCGGAAAGTACTTAAGCTCACTGATTTTCAACAATAGAGAGGACCTGGAAGGCTGGTCTCTTAGTATTCAAGACAATAACGCCTTTGCATCACAAGGCTTCTTCCCATGAAGTCCAAGACTTTGCAATGCAAGGCGATCCCAACATAGAGTTCTTTCCACAAGGACACAAGGTCTTCACCACACAAGGATGCTTCCATGGAAGCATCCTTTTGCGCCCACGCTCCAGGCGGACAAAGCCTACTCTCAACAAATTGCAATAAAAAGACTGCTCTAGTGATTACAACACCCCAATCTTCAACTTGGTGGTTTGTGGACAATTTAGCACCCCGCCTTTCAAACAGGAGGATGCATCAACCAGGGAGCTAGGCCCTTGTTGTGCTCATGTAGGGTTGGATATCGGCTCTAGCAACAGCTCAACGGCCGTCTAATTGTGCACATCGCCGGCAGGCCACAAGTGCATTGTCACCTTCCAGGCAGGATTCTGACTTGAGGCGTCCAGCCATAATCCATCAATTGGCACCTTTGCACCATTGGCTTGTCATGTATCATTGGCTTGATCTTCAAAATCTAATGAAGACCAAGAGACCCTACCAATTAAAGTGGGAGAACCCGTAAGACAAGCATAGATAAAAGGCCTTTGCACACACTGTATATCCTTATCTCAATAGCTCCCACTGCTCAAGTATGGAACTGACTCAGTGTGGCAAATAATCACAAAATAGTAAACCTGACATGGAACCAAGAGGTGAAAGATGCTATTCAAGCAAAGAAAGTAGGCAAGAAGTCATGGCTTCAGACCAAAACCTTTTAAGAATCTTCTTTCCATGCATGGCAACTACAGGCACAAATGTCCAGAACCCTTGTGGACCATCAAAATCAAAGCCATCAAAGACCAAAATGATACCTTTCTCAGCAATGAAGACAACATCCTTGAGAGATACCACTTCATCACCTGGCAGCTCTTTCCAAGGCATATGCAACACTTTAATCTGAAACTGGCTTGTGATAGAGATTATCCAGCAATCATAGGGAAACGACTTGATCCACTTCATTTTTTCGGTGCCTTGACATCTTTCCACAGTTTCTTGTTTCGCCAAATGAACTCAAATACCATCATTGCAACCAAAGTCCTCATACCTGCCAAAACACTGCAGACTGGGAGGGCTGCAGGCTGTGATGAAATCCGACCTGAAATGCCCAATATTTTAAACAGAGAGTTCATTGGCTGATTCATGTGTGTTAAGTGGCCTGGTGTTGTGGAAAATTCTCAAAAGATTAGCAAACTGGGTTGATCATTAACGATTGCACTAACTACCTTGACATCTCTCTCCTTAGCCTCTGTGGAAAAGTGTATCGAAAGTGCCTTGATAAACACAGCGCTACAAACCAAATTTTCTTATAGTCCTTGTATGTAAGGATTGATATGTTATAGATCTTATAGATGTAAGGACTGACGATGCAGAGTGTTATGTGAAATAAATTTGCTATTAAAAAATTGTGTTTCCTTGCTTGTTTCATCTGTGGAATGAACTTACTTGAATACAGATATGTGCAAGGTTGAACCACTGCAAGAAGATGGAAGCTGAGCCTAGCCGGCTGATTCTGCAAAAGCCTACAGAAAATCTCAAGCTTTTGATTGTGTGAGAAACCGCAGGATCCACCATTTCCTTTTTGAGCATGATTTGGTGCTCTTTTGTGCTAACAATTGGTACTGCAACTGCATACATCCTTTGACTAAGATGCACATGATCAGTTTGCAGCTGCATGAAAATTTGCATCAAAAATATTGATGCATTTTGTCCATCCACAATCTTAAATAAATGAAAACTGCAAGTAAGCGGCAATACATTGCAGCACGTGTAGAAGTTCAAGTACCTTGAGGTGGTATTCATGAGTGACAAAAGGAAAACATGAAGGTTGATGCGACAGATTCACAAAACAAATGCAGCTCTATGTGAGCTTTATCGCTCTTTGGTGAAAAAAACAGAGCTTTCAAACACTGCAAAGCCACCAATTTTTCAAATGGTCTTTCTTCTATTCCTCACTGACAGTCATGAATCGTTGGTAGTGACTAAAACAGTGCTATCTCAAGTACATGCAGCAGACATGGGATTTTTAGAGTTCATGGTGTGACACTTCACAGCAAAGTGCACCTGTGAGATTCGCAAAATCTAGGCACTTCTCCAAACAGAGAGATCTCAGCTATATCACCTCAGCCATGTGACAACGATGCCTCAGAGAAGATTGACAAGGCAGGACCTGCTGGCTACACCCACAGGAATGTGGCCCAGACACTGACCAAGGACCAGATGATGTGACTACATCTCCTACCTTGCTTGGACTCATCTTGATCTGGAGCCCGACTACCTGAGATAGTAGAAAATTGTGAAGTATTTTAAGCATTCATTTTGAGTAGCTGCTGCTCCCACAACTGCCCTAAGAAGAAAATGTGAGTACAAAAATGAATAACTTTTGTACTATCTTATTTGATTCAATTTGAACAGTAATTAAAAAACATAGTTATTGGAATATTATTGCATCATCAATGTGCATTTAGTGATGTAGACTATGGTAGTTAATTATATGCATTGCATATACCATGCCTTTAATTTCCCTAACTGCACACACTCAAGAATGCTGCTCTGTCTTGTTGGACAGGCAGAATCTATAATTTCAAGTTAATGAAATACAGCAAGCAAACAATGGAAACCAGGATTACCGAGTTGGCCTTTCACAGGTCTTGTGACAACTTGGTTGGCTTGACCTATATTTTGACCTTGGTTGACCGATATTTTCACCATGAAATTGACCTCGTGGATCAAATTAAAAAATGCTGATGACCATCAGATATCACAGCTCTATTTATTACCTACAATATATAAAAATATGGAATACGTAAAAATTTTTTTTTTTTGAGTAATAACCAATTGAAATTAGCATATGTAGACAATATTGGTTAAGTTTACACAAATCAAATGCAGAGCAAGTCTTCTAAATGCCATCATTTTACCATGCACAACTTCATTGCCAGGGTTAAGGTTATAGTTTGTTTTTAGGACATTGTAGAAGGCCAAATTATCATGGTAAAAGTATATTTCAATGGTGAAATGACAATGCTAAAACGGTATGTACCCAACTGAATATATGTTACCTACACTATATTCAGATATGAAATGTCTTTTTTAAGGCACATAAGGTTGTTAACATGTCAGTATCAGTGAGTAAGTTAAGTTTTTACACTGATGTCAACCACAGCAACCAGAAAAAAACATACCACTAAGCAGAATATTTCTCTGGTAAGACAGGAAGATATCAAAATGTTGGCATGCACAGTACGATTAAGTACACCGTATGAAAACAATTTGCTTCCATCATGAGCAAGAATAAAGTTTTCATTGCAATGAAGAAATTGTAGTGATCCAGTTAACATTTATCCAAACAACCAAAGGACAAAATAATTTTTGGGCCTTTGTAGCTATGAGAAACTGAAAACTCTACCTCCAAATGTAATTCCAAGTAAAAAACACTGCAGCACATGTGCAATTAGACTGAAGAAAAAATTGAGTCTTGTAGCTTGCACTCGAAAAAAATTTTTTGGTTGGGTGGTGCCGATTTTTTGTGGATGAGCTATGGCGTTTGTAAGGCAACCAAAAACTGCTGTTTTTAGGCCGAAATGTAGGTACGAAGATACATATCGTACGCCGTCTCTCAAAGTGTCAAAAGGACATTTTGCTTGTAGAACTAAATGTAGGAAGTCAATAGGGAAACAGAAGCTTCTAAAACTGGCACAGAAATTAAAATACTATATTGAGAAGACCAACAACAGTCATCTGACTAAGAATTAGATGAGAACAACAAAAATATTATTTGTTTCATGCCATGTTGCAAGAATGGAAAGAAATAATCAAAAGATCCACTTTTTGTGTAGAACGTGTTCAAATTTCAACCCACTCCCCTTCACCACAGAGAGAAAAACAAAAGAATTTGGTGCCTCCAACCACTTAGTAAAGAACAGCATAGCATAAAGAAAAGGGTATTTTCAGAAGACGGCACCAAGAACAAGGGCAAAGCAATGTCACCTGAGCTTAAAGATGAAAACAGTCAAAAATTTCCTGGGAAAAAAGGAGTGTGTGTGGAAAGGATGATGAAAAAATCCAAGGCAACTCTCCAAGAATACCCTTTTCTTTCTTCAGTGCTCAGCTCTTTTTCACAAGGTAGTTTGAGAAATTCTTTCATTGTCCTTTCTATGGTGGTGAAGGGCGATTGGGTTAAAATTTGAACATGTCCTATACAAGAAATAGATCTTTTGCATATTGCTTGCAGTTCTTCTGACATGACACAACACAAACATAAATCTTTGTTGCTCTCATCTAATGCTGAGGCAGATGACTTCACTTCCACTTCGTAGGTCTTCTCAATACAATATTTCAATTTCCATTCTACTTTTTTAAATCTTCATTTCCTGACTTCGTTGTTCATAGAGCCAAGTGCCCATGCTTGACTGCTGTTTCACACAATATTGATAATTAATGCAACATTTACGTCTACAAGCAAAGTTTCCTTTTCAGGAGAACTAACAGTGACATTATCAACATCACTGATATTCTGTTGTGGTGAACTTAAATCCATTAGTTCTTTCTTTTCATGCTTAGTACACCAGCATGTGGTTCAGCAGACCTAGTTTGTGCAGTATTTGGCATGCTCTTCATTTCCTTATTCAGTCTAATCGCACATGTGCTGCAGTGTTTTTTCACTTGGAATTATATTTGGAGGTGGATTTTTCAGTTTTTCATAACTACAAAGGCCCCGAAATTATTTTGTCTTTTGGTCGTTTGGATTAATGTTAAATGGATCACTGCAATTTCTTTGTTGCAACGAAAACTTCGTAAGCAATTCTTGCTCATGATGGAAACAAATCATTTTCATATGGTGTACTTAAATTTAACTTTGCAATGCCAACATTTTCATCTTCCTCTCATTAACAATGAATTATTCTGCTTAGAGGTATGTTTTCTTCTGGTTACAAGGGTTGACATCAGTGTAAAAACTTAACTTACTCACCGATACTGACATGTTAACAACCTTATGAACCTTGAAAAAGACATTTCATATCAGAATATAGTGTACGTAACATACATTCAGTTGGGTACGTAACCTTTAACATTGACATTTCACCACAGAAATATACTTTTACCATGATAATTTGGCCTTCTACATAGTCCTAAAAACAAACTGCAACCCTAACCCTGGCATTGAAGTTGTGCATGGTAAAATGATGGCATTTAGAAGACTTGCTCTGCATTTGATTTGCGTGAACTTAACCAATATTTTCTACATGTGCTAATTTCAATTTGCTATTACTCAACAACAAATTCTACATATTCCATATTTTTATATATTGTAGGTAACAAATAGAGCTGTGATATCCGATGGTCATCAGCATTTTTTAATTTGATCCACGAGGTCAATTTCTAGTTCAAAACTTAGGTCAAAAGCCATCACCCCAAAATTTACCCAAATCACAAAAATGATATCAGATTTGAATTCCTGGCTTTTTCCCCTTTTCAAAGATACCTTACTTTTCCAGAATGGACCATTAGTTCAAAAGATATGGGGTTTCGAAGTTAGGCGCCCCCTTATTTTCTCAAAATTTTCAAAAAATTAACCCCCGATATCTCAGAAACCAATCATCCCATCAACAAAAAGTTTTAGATTTGAGGTTTGGGGGCTGAAACCAACGTGTATGCCAAATTTCATCAAGTTCTGAAAGGGTGGGGTTTACCCCATTACCCCATTTCATGACTTGACATGAAATGACTCTGGCCTATAAAATGACATTTGATATTTCAGCCTTTTCTGGCATTGTCTCAGGTTCGTTGGATTTTAAAATTTGGATGCCAACGGCTGCTCACCCCCTGCCAACACCTGTTCTATAGAAAAATTTCCAGGCTTCTATCACCTTAGCTGCATTGCTTATTAATTGCTCCAGGAATCATAGAAGCATTGTTAGGATTTTCAACTTTATTGCATGCTAAAACATCACAGTGCAGTAGGCTATAAGAAGTTAACCTGAATGCTCTGAAGCTAATGTACAGATCAAATGAACACATCAATCAATGGTCCACAGTAGCTCACGGACGAGAATACCAGAAATACATCTGAGAACTTGTGAAGAAACAATGAGTTAACACTGCAACTGAGTGAATGTTATAAATGAATAGATATACAAATATGGGAAATGACAATGAAACGAATAATAACAGATGGCAAACAATGAGATGAAATGACTTGCATGAAACGTTGAAATTGAACACATTTATTCCAAAAACTGCACTGCAAACAATAAAGCACTGCAAACAAAAATTTGCTTAAGCAATTATCATAATTTTGTTTACATATTTCAACAAGCTGGTTTCCGTCTTTCAATATTTCATTGTGGTACTCAAAGTCAAACTTCAAAAGAAACCTGAATCAAGTGCAGATTACATTGCAATCAAAAAAGAAACAAAACAACAATCACAAACGCCACAGGCAGCAAAAATAAATGGCGTTGTGGACAAAAGCCAACAGTGGTCAAAAATAAAAATAAGGTCAAATATACACAAGCAATGCTAGATAAATGCAGAAATATCTTAAACGGACTACCTGTTACTCAAAAGTGAGCCAAGAATCATGAGGCTGTCTTCAAGAGCTGAGACAATTTCTGATGTTTCTGCACCCTTCAAAAGCAGTTCACCTTGCACATAAACAAAATGATATAACAATAAAGCTCATTTAAAAAAGACAATATTTAGACATTAGTTGACCTTACAATGCATAAGCAAGGCACAACTCGTTCCAGCATCTGACATTCATTGAAATTGATAAAAATCATAATGACAACAGTTAGGTGAAGTGGTTACTGCAGAACTAAACTTTCACCTTTGTATGTGAAATACTGCAGTTGAAACAAATGTGTAAACAAAACTGAGTGCACAGAGGAAAGATGACAAGTGGCCCCTGCTAATGTGGCATGTTCTTAGATGCTTATGAAACCTGTTGTAACAAACATCAACTGTTGTCATCTGTGCTGGATGTGTTCGCCACAGGCTGGTTAGGAAAATGCTAATTTTAAGGTGTGGAAGCATCCCTGCTGCTAAGGATGACTGAAAACCCAGATTACCGCAGATTACCAGATTACCAAATTAGCATCATCAAGAAAACTAGGATACAAGAACAAGGCACTCATCACCATCCTTGAGGAGACCCACATCACAATTGTAGGCAACTGAATTCTTTTCGGTCATTTTTCAATCTTAGACCTAAACATTTTTCATATGACCAAAAAATTAAGTGATTTCGGTCAGAACATTTGAATATGCAGGCTGAAAAACACTGTCATGGTGAGTTTTAATACAACTGTGACAAAAACGACTGAAATATTTTAGTTACCAAAATGTCTCAATAAAAAATGACCTAAATGTCTCAGCAAAAAATGATTACTGATTCCCAACTTCCAACCACCTGGATCAGTCCATATCAGGAAGTACTGCCTTCCAAAATTTGTTCATGAGGGGTTGCAATAGACACTGGTCGATTAGTCTCCAGAGCAATCAGAGAATTAGTGGTTGTGCATAGACGTTGAAGCATACAAGATTAATAACACTTTCGCACTTGGTTAATTATAAGCGGCTCGCAAAAAGCAGCTGGATCACACGTGGCTTTGCGCGGGAATTTCTCTGGTTCGGTAAGCACTACCGACCTGGTAAAATGCTCAAAAGACTCAGCAAGTCTTCTACTTTGCAATTGAAAAAAATTTTCAGTTCGGGGGTGCAGGTTTTTTGTGAGTGACATCATAAGTGGAGGACTTTTCGGCCACCTTGGCCAACTTCACCTGGCCCTTGTCTCAAACTGCTACATGGTAGTATTTTGCTGAAGTTTTTATTGGAAACTAGGCTACAATCCGAGTCTTTTGATATTTTGGATGACCTGATGGGGTTTTGGGTTCAAAAGTTATGATCGAAAGTAATAAAAATATTTGACTAATCAGTTAATTAGATAATCAATTAACTTGTTTATTTTAGATCACAAATTTTGAACCAGAAATGCTAGAAAGCCAATCAAAGGCTCAAAAGACTCAGACTCGAGCCTAGTTTCCATGAAAACTTCAGCGAAATACTTTGGCCTAGCAGTTGGGCCCTAGGCCAGGTAACATGAGCCAAAATGGCCCCAAAACTACTTCACTTATGACGTCACTCACAAAAAATGCACATCCCCCAACCAACAAATTTTTTTCGAGTGCAGACTAGATCACAGGCAGATCCGTTTGAGCCCTTGAACAGCTCTCTAGCATAATTGGCAGAGAAGATATGGCGTTGGTAAGGCAACTGAAAACTGCTGGTTTTAGGTTGATTTCAAAGTACGAATATATCGCACCCTGACTCTCAAAGTGTTAATGTCTACAAACCTCCATACTCGTGACTCACACATACAGCAATCCAGAGGTTCCAACACCCTACTCTGTGTGCTGGCAACTTGAACTGCCAACCTGGGTTACAGCTATGAATGTGCAATTTGGTGCATTTTAAAGGTTATGGAATATTCTGGAAACTTGATTTTGAATCCAGAATACTAAATCTCCATCGGCAATAACTTGTTACATATAAATATCAGCATATGGATCCACTTGAAAATTAGCACCAAAAAATTGACAATTAACACCTTAGCTGCCAGAACGGTTTAGGCTAAAAACCATCAGTTTGCACGTGTCTTTGTGTGGGAATATCTCCTCTGCCGATTGCACAAGAGTACTGTTCAAACCCTCAAAAGACTTCACAAGTCTTCAAGTCTGCAAAGAAAAAAAAGTTTTGGTTTTGGGTTTCAAATTTTTGGGAGTGACGTCATAAGCGGACGACTTTTTGGCCTTTTCAGCCCACTTCATCTGGCCCTAGGCCCAACCACTAGATGGCAGAATTTTGCTCAAGTTTTTATTGGAAACAGTGCTACAATCCGAGTCTTTTGATGCTTTGGATGACTTGCTAAGGTTTCAGGTTGAAAAGTCAGACCCAAAAAACAAAATCAGTAATTGATCCATTCTACAGATAGCAAATTATAAACAATAACTTTTGAACCAGAAATGCTAGAAAGTTGATCAAAGGCTCAAAAGGCTCAGATTCATGCCTTGTTTCCAATGAAAATTTCAGATTTCAGCTAAAAACTTCTGACTAGCGTTTGGGCCCTAGGCCAGGTAGCATGAGCCAAAATGGCCAAATACCTATCTCACTTATGACATCCCTAACAAAAAACAGAAACCCAAAACCAAACACCAGATGGCTGATCACGAGTTTTAAAGAAGGGTAGGTTTCAAGCAACAAAAATGTATTCTTGAAGTAATTTCCAACAGATCACATTTTATTGCATTGTGTTGTGAAATGTCTTTGCACCCACACACAAGGCACTTAGACTTCAAGCATGCATCACAGTAACAAAGAATACACAAATACATAAAGAAGACGAGGATATATATATGTGGCAGTGGTAGAGCGCATAGCCTTGATGGCGGTAATACATTTACTTTCATGAAACACAAGCTTGCAAGACATACGCATGAATGCACATGAATGACACCATCATAATTATTCATCATGTAGGACTGCAATTACTTCCAAGTACATCGATTAATAAAAAACACAAGGGAGTGGGAGACTCAAACAGACCAGGGTTCATTCAGGCTGCAGACCTCCGAAGGACAAAGCTGCTAATAGTGCAAAAACAACAGTGCATGGAACTCTTTTGCTATGGATATGAAATGTAATATGTGCAATGTGGTTATATGGTTTATTGAGGAAGAATGCGATGCAAGTAAGGCCAAGCCCCCAGAAGAAAATGATTTAAAGTTGTCACATTAGACATTTACTGTTGTCACACAAACAAAAAAAATATTAATGAATGTTAGAGATGAAATGTGTCAAGTAACAAACTGGTGCATCACTGTAATGTCATTACAATGGTGTCATGAATTTTAAGCAGGTTGAGAACTAGTCGTGCAAACATGCATTGCAGAAAAGAAATTGTAGTCAATGTAACCATGAGAAAAGAAATTCGTAGTTCAGCAGGCATATGGTTTGCTTTCCAGCTACAGACAAAACCCACTACTTCAAACACTGGTTTCATGTGACCAATTTTTGTGAATACAACAAAAACCAAACGAAAATAAAATATAACAAAGATATTTCATGATTTGACAGTCTGCACTGTAACAGTATTAAGTAACTAAATCAATCCACTCGGTTTAGTTACACCAATAAATAAGAACACAATATGTTTCTAATAGCCAAGCACTACATATTTCTTACACTCTGCCGAAAAAGTGACAAGCACATTTTATTTCTCATTTCTGAAGGAATTCTTGAACAGATTTCTATTGCACTCTGTTTTATCATTTCACAACCTGAGCTTCAACATGCTTTGGGCAAAGGCAATTGTCGAGTTTAGATTTGCCTTGCATCATACGGGTGAACAACTGTAATCAGTTCAAAATAATTGTTAAACGTCCCAGGTAGCTGAGATTTAGTGCAATTCTGCATGAATTTTCTCACTTTTAGATAGTGTGTATCGTCTAGTTTGAAAAATTTTACAAAGACTAGGTAGTCAAAATTTATTTTGTGTTTAAGCATCTCATGGTGCGATTTAAAATAACCAGTATTGGCTGTACCTGACATGAATCTGCTCTTACCCAGGCAATAACCCCATACTGTGCTCTTACGTTTATTAACCCCATATTGTGCTCTTACGCTTTCGGGGATTTTCGCAAAAAAACGCCTAAACGCACATGACTTTGCGCGGGAATTTCTCCACTCCTGTACGGGTTACGGACCTGGTCAAAGCGTCAAAAGACGCAACAAGTCTTCAAAGTCTGCACTCGGAAAAAATATTTTGCTTCGGGGGTGCGGGTTTTTTGTGAGTGACGTCGTAAGTGGAGGACTTCTACGCCACCTTGGCCCACTTTGCCTGGCCCTGGGCTCAAACCGTTAGGTGGTAGTATTTCGCTGCAGTTTTTACTGGAAACTAGGCTACAATCCGAGTCTTTTTATACTTTGGATGACCTGATGGGGTTTCAGTTTCAAAAGTTATGATATAAACTATTAAAAATATTTGACTAATTAGATAATAAATTAGTTTGTTTATTTCATATCATGACTTTTGATCCAGAAACGCTAGAAAGTCGATCAAAGGCTCAAAAGACTCGAACTCAAGCCTAGTTTCCAATGAAAACTTCAGCGAAACACTTTGGCCTAGCGGTTGGGGCACTAGGACAGGTAACATGAGCCAAAATGACCCTAAAACTACTTCACTTATGACCTCAGTCACAAAAAATCTGCACCCCCCAACCAAAAAAATTTTTTTCGAGTCCAATCTACTAGACTGGCCGATCCGTTTGAGCCCTTGAACAGCTCTCTAGCGCAATCAGTGAAGGAGCTAGGGTGTTGGTAAGGCAACCGACAACTGCTGTTTTTTAGGCCGAAATCGAATTACGAATATATCGTCCGCCGGCTCTCAAAGTGTTAAGCTGTGATGCAAAATACATAATGATTAGTTATTTACATAATGTTTAACTTACAGATACCTTTACACAGAGGTCAGCAGCCTAAAGTCATTTACATAATGTTCAACTTACGATATTTAGTCATTACATTTGGATATAGAACAACACACCTGTTTACAATCCTCTTTCCATGTCAGTTTTTCATCTACAATTACACCAAGGTACTTGTGAGTAAAAGTTCTTTCAATACGATCACTGTTAACATCTATTATCAAGGATTCTGTGCATATATGTTTGTTTGTGATCAACATATATTTTCTTTTGGAAATATTTGATGAGAGTTTGTTTGCAGTTAGCCAGCCCATTACTTTTGTCATTTCATGATTAACCAAGTTTTGTAATTTTCACAACAACACAAGATCAGACAAAATCTACACAAAGTTTTCAATCGCCACATATTTTCATCTACTACAGGATATTAACACTTTGAGAGCCGGTGTGCGATATATTCATATCTAGATTGTGGCCTAAAACCAGCAGTATTCGGTTGCCTTACCAACAACATAGCTCCTCCGCCGATTGCGCTAAAGAGCTGTTCAAGCACTCAAACGGATCGGCCAGTCTTCTTGTCTGCACTCAAAAAAAATTTGTTGGTTGGGGGTTGTGGATTTTTTGTGAGTGACATCATAAGTGAAGTAGTTTTTGGGGTCATTTTGTATCATGTCACTTGGCCTAGGGCCCAACTGCTAGGCCAAAGTACTTCGCTGAAGTTTTCAGTGGAAACCAGGTTTGAGTCCGAGTCTTTTAAGCCTTTGACCAACTTTCTGGCGTTTCTGGTTCAAAAGTTACGATCTAAAATAAACAATTTAATTAATTTGCTGCGTCTTTTGAGGTTTTGACCAGGTCGGTGGCACTTAGTGGACCAGAGAAATTCCCGCGCAAAGCCACATGCGTGTCGGTGTTTTTTTCTCAAAAATCTCTGACACCAGCCGGGGCCAAAGTGTTAAAAAATAGTAATACATGAAAACTCAACTGCCATCCAAGTACCCCTGGAAAGCTTCCCGTGAACCCCAGGTTGAGAACCCCTGGGTTAGAGGGTTTGAACAGCTCCCTAGCTCTAGCGACTGGCCAAGCATGTGCCTGGCATGATCGTGGTTTTTGCAGGCCTCAGAGAGATTTATTGGCTTATCGCATCACTGTACAATGCTGTGAGCTTGTTGAGTGTTTCCTCAACAAGCTCATTGAAACCAAACTTATTGAAACCAATTGTTCTGCCAACCTTGCAATCTTTCACATATATCCAATCCAAATTTGTTTCGAATCTAAATATTTAAAGTCTGATTTTTGGATTAGAATACTGATGGGATATTCTGTTATAGCACATCTGCTCATGGTGAGAGCCTCGTCTCCTGGGCAGAATCCAACACCCTTGAGCTGCAACACAACCTGAAGCCTGGTTGGACAAACTTTTTGACCTGAGTGCCAAATTCATCACTTTCTAGTCATTAGAGGACCAGATACAGTGCGATTTACATGACAGGCAGCAGCCAATCCCGTTACACTGCTGTCCACAGTCGAAACCATGGTGCTTGAAAGAATGTGCAAGATTTTTGGTGAGCTATATCAAATGAGCCAGATGCCGCCCGTAGGCCATAGTTTGGCCACCCTTGACCTAAAGGCAGTGGCTAGTTTCACCTTTTACCAAAGGAACATCAGCAGATTCATGAGTGTTGGTCAGTACATACGACTGTTTGACAGACTTGTTCTAGGAAGTTCTGTTGGTCACAACACTGATCCTCTCATACACTGCTACCCCAAGTGTCGGGTTTTTGCCTACAGTGATCCCATGAAGCATTAGAACATTCACAAGGCTCATTGCAAGCGCTTTTACCTTCTTACAAAAGATCACCTCTGGACACAAGAAACATCAAGAAGACATACCAGGAACTACGCAAAAGTCTGCTGTCATTTGCAGCTAAACAGTCTATACCACAAGACCATCTCAAGAATCATGTATCAATATATTGACTGGCTTTTTTAAGACTTTTATTGGCTTTTTAGAGTTTCTGGTTCGTAACCAAAATTTGGGTAAAAAATCTTTTAGGGTAATTTTTACCTAAATTTAGTTCTTTTGGCCTTAGCTTTTGAACCAGAAACACTAGAAAGCCAATCAAAGGCCCAGAAGATTTGGATCATAGCCTAGTTTCCACATAAAACCAGAGCAAAACACTTCCCTCTTGCAGTTGGCACCCAGGGCCCAATAACCTCAACCAAAAAAGCCTAAACCTACTCCACTTATGACGTCAACGTCACCCACAAAAAAAAACAAAGACTTGCCCAAATGGAGTTGCAAAGATTTGCCCAAAAAGGTCAAATTCGACCATCAAATGGAAAATCCACCCAGCGTCGAAGGTGTTAACCTGGATAAGCCATTGAGAAACCCAAGTCCTCTTCAACCTCTTCAACGTCCTCTTCAACACCCTTAACACTTTTATGTCCGGCCGAAAAAAAGCTGCCATCGGTTGAGAGCCGGTGTACGATATATTCGTACTTCACTTTTCCAAAGCCAACTGTTGAGAGCCGGGCCCTATGCTTTCCTCTGCAAGGTACGAATATCTCGTACTAAGTCTCTAGCAATCAGAAAAAGGCATTTGTCACGTGATTCGACGTTTGGTTTGGTCAGGAGAGCATTTCAAAGCA
>Ga0210059_1003797_pt1 | contig 24281 bp, 15 predicted proteins | sample Ectturendosymbi2_FD_188042 | JGI IMG/M metagenome (GOLD analysis project Ga0210059, IMG submission 188042) | Ecteinascidia turbinata endosymbiont from Florida, USA - Sample 2 (SPAdes) (version 2) | ecosystem: Host-associated > Tunicates > Ascidians > Unclassified | place: Key West, Florida...
CCCCTGGACCCACCCCTGATCACAGTGGGTCGTACAACTTTTTTCAACATCCAAGCGAGAATTCGAATAAAAAGATCGAAAAACACTTCTTTACAAGGAGTCAACTAAGTAGGGAGTGTTTCGCCCCGTTGCATTTCACCGCGAGTGTTTCCCCCCCGCACTCTCGGAATCAATTGGGTCATTTTTTTACTTGAAATCACGCAATGCGCATGTTAATGGCGGTGTTCGCGAAAAATTGATTTTGAGGAACGCACGAAATTTTGGTGAAGTAAACCTGCTTCATCTCAGCAGCTGGATTTACGTAAAACTGCGCGATGAAAGAAAAATTGGCATTGAATTGTTATGCGTTTGGTGTCAAAGCATCCAGCTTTGATCGATGTCGTTATATATGACATCACATGTCCTGTAAACACAATCACATACACTACAGCAACAACTGTTGGCGACTTTTGAAAGGATTCGCTAAAACAACTGAAATAAACGATTGAGAAAACTCTGCTGCTTTCATAGCTGCGCACGTCAACTATACTTAACCTTGGTTCTTATATAAACGTGGTTCATCTGTTGTACTTTGGCAGTTCTGCCTTTCCGAATGTGTTTTTAACCTTTCCAACATACATTATATAATGCGAACTGTCGTTTTCACGATCAACGCTTGTACACTTTGAGTCAAATCTAATTAGCTTGTACTTCAGTATTTCAGTTGCTGTATTCGACGTTCCCCGGCAAGTATGGTGAAAATTATCCTGTCAATACCCTTGTTATTGACTGTTTGGCAAACCTTTTCCTGTTTCAAAAATCGAGCAGAAGTTTTTTGAAGTACAAATTAGAATGGTTGCGTCAGTGTAAAAACATCGACAAATTTTCAAGAGATTGTTGCTTTTCTGCTAATGTTTGATACTTTAAATAATAAAAGAAACACTTTCCACAATCTTTGGCCAATAATCAAAAAGCACATTACAAAATACTGTGCTATTTGTGGGCTACGGATCCAACTGATCACGTGGTCGATCAAGAGTTTAAACAACAAAACAGAAACGTCACCTCAGCGAGCATTCCAGCAGGACATCCACATCCTTCGAAACCCAATTCATTGTCACAATCGCCTCTTTTGCGTAACAACGAAATTCGGTCCACATTAAAGCATGTCAAGAGGTCGCACCGTGTTACATTGGAACGGTATTGCATGTTGTTGGGGCACCTCAAAGTAGTACCACACATGTGGGATGAGCAATTCCAACGACCAGCTTCGCATTCACTGCCAAAAGAAATAGAACAACATTCGCATTTAAACAATGCCTTTATTTTTTTCTGTTATGAGAAGCGCTCTTGCTCATGGGCAAGAAGCAAACAATCCATTTCCTCCTACGGTTACCGTATAAAATCGCAAACTGCTCAAACCGTGTACTTTGCGAAACTACTCCAACCGAGTTGAACATCTACATGACTCTAACAGAACGCCAATTGCAATCAATAGCAATGCTGCAGCTGTTGCTAACCTTAGCTAGATACTTCAAAATTATTCCCGATTTGTTGGTCACAAAAGTTCGGAATATTTTTACACAAATTTTGCGCCAAGACAACAATGCAACATCTGGGACTTCTTTTGATAGAAAGCACTTATCTTCTGTTAGTTTTCATGAAACCATGACAATCTAAATGAAAACCTTAACATGTTCCACCAAGAAATGTGTACAGGGGCGTAACGAGAGGAGCACAATTCCCCGGGCGTCGAATCACCATGGGGCGTCGAATCACTGCGGGGGGCGCCTAAAAGTCCCGACAATGTCACAAGTACTTTCCTCAATACCGTACATTTGCTTCCGAAATACCTCAGGTTCGAACATGGGGGCGCTAAACTTGCTTCTTGCCCCGAGCGCCATCTGACCCCATTACGCCCCTGAATGTGTAATACACGTAAATTGCATATAATTTTGCAAAGTTTGAAAAAGTCGAATCAATTGTGCAATATAGCTCTGTTCCATGTACTTTTTTCACAAAATCCTCCGTAGACTCACCACTCAAGGCATCCAGTTTTCATTCTTGATCCCACTGGCACCTCCCTCCCACCGTCAAAACAAGGGCATTGGGACTGTGGAAGGCAGATGTAAATATCCTCTTTAAATTCCAATCCATGTCCTTAAAAGGAATCGTATTCTAAATATTTTGCAAAATGTCTTAATCCTTAAACAGGGCAATGAACTGTTTTGAGTTTGAAAAGTAAAATTTCCAATGCGGCTTTTGCTTCACGACGTTCCGTTACTGCTAAAGAATTCTCTGTACTGTTTCAAAAAAATACTTCTCCAAGCAGCTCAGAATGCAATTTTAAACAGACTCGTTTTCATTTTTAGGGAAAATGTGCAAGTAAGAAAACATTTTCTGAACACTCAATCAAAATTTTTGATTTTTGTCAGAATTAAACGTAAATAAAATGTAAAAAAAATGACATTACATTTTTGTGAGAATCTAATCCGTGGTTTTAGCAGAGCAGCTTTAGCAGAGTTTATACGCCCGGACGGTGAATCGCACTCTTTACAGTTCTTTCAACTAGTATTGTTCAAGCTGCTTACAGAAAACCTAGAGCTTTGTTCAAGTTGATAAGATAAAGCAAACAAACCTGAGATGGCTCTACCGGCATCATCAACTGCAACTGATCGTGCGATCTGTCTTAGGCCTCCTGCACACGCACAACCAGGATAGCGGGTCTCAGTGATCATTTTGCCATGCCGGCTATCCTCTTCAAACCAACGAGGAATTGCGTTATCGCACAACACAGTGCTTGCTGACAAGTCCTCTCCAAATTGCAAAGGAGAGGGGCACGTTATTTCTGCGCAAAGCGATTAACAACACAGATTTGTGACCATTCCGGATAGTCCTTTACTGACGCTTGCCTCACGTTACGAGGATAGTGTGGCAGGTGTCAATTTAAACTAAAATACTTTATTTACTTTTTTACCACGTGTATAACATTCTTGTGCTTTTGTTCTTTAAATTGGCAACCGATTAACATTTTACAAATTTTGGCCGATGAAGCAACAGCCCAGTGACGTCCAACAACCCACACTGTTCTGCTCATATGCGACCAACGAAAAATTGACTTATTCCAGAATCGCCACCAATTAAATAACAAGCTTTTTGAAAACGAACAATGCAATGCATTGATTACACCAGTTCAAAAGAAACGTCATCAGTTCAAATGCAAAAAATGAACAGTTCTTCCCAACCAGTGGGCAAGGAAACATTTTAAAATGTTACGATTATTCAGTATTTAACCAAAACGTTTCTTGAATGCTACGTTGCGTGTGAGCTTTCCTCCTATCAGACCTCGACTTAGTCTTATCATGTCTAATAACCAGTTACAAGTTCCCATTAATAGTAAATTGCATTTGTTGATAAATTGGGTTGTTAAGTTCTGTTTGAATATGATTTTAGAATTAAGGATGCGTACTGTTACATGAATTCCATTACCTGTTTAAAAACATTTGCTGATCGTTTCACTCGTTTGTCACCTTTGTGGTGACTAGTTACTTGAATTCACATATGTACAAGTTTGAATCACTGCAACGAGAAGAAAGCAGATCCCGGTTGGTTGATTCCTCAAGGTGTGCAGCAAACCTAGGGCTTATAATCGTCGTGTTGTTAAGTTGTTTCTTTCTCAGATCTTAATTTATTTCGTTGTTGTTCTGCCACAATATCTCATAGTGGGCCCCACAAAAATTGTCAGTAAAAGTGGGTGGCGAGCTGAATAATGTTGGCAAGCATTGCTTTGAATTCCATCATTTTTGGGATTGAGATAGAATATTATATCGTCATTTGAAGTTGTTTTATAAAGTGTTGCCAAATAAAGAAAACACGACAATCTGCTTCATCAATGACGAGCACGCTTTTCACAACGTTCCAAATGAGATAATAACGTCACTCTTTACCGCATGCTCCATTTAAACGTCGATGCTTCCTCCAAGTTCGCAAACCATCCGTCACGCTTGGCGGCAGCGCGTTGAAACAAGCGATGACGTATGCCGCGATTGAGCGGCAGCTCGCTTTCGCAGTCACGTGATTAGAGTTGCACACGTCATAATGGCATACACGTTCATGGTATTCTCTGTTCAGAAGTCGGTGGCATGTCTGTGAAGTAATTGTGCCCGGCGTTTGCAATGAAACATCTTGTTAGTAGGTTTGCTATGTCTTTGAACACCGACAAACAGCAAAGTCTACACCAGGGGTTCTCAACCGGGGGAAAAATTACCCCTGGGGGTAAATTTGACCTATTCTGGGGGTGAATTTGATGATGCTGAAGTTACAATACTTTGTTTTTTTCTGCAGCGCTAGTGAGTAAACAAAGAACAGGGGGAAAATTTTATGTTAGGAAGCTGGGCAAGGGGAAAACGAGAGAAAAAAGGTTGAGAACCCATGGTCTAGACTTTCTCTTTCTGAAAAACTCGCCAAAAGCAGCGTTTAATGGTAAAGGAGTGATTATGCCAGATCTTACACAAAGTGCAAACATGTTTTAAAACATTCAAAGAAAATCGCAAATTGCGTAGCGGGCACTCCACCCCCCTAGCAGGCTCGTAGCCACGGGGGAAATTTGGGGAAAGCGCCAGCCCAAATTTTTTGTGCCCCCCACATTTTGTTTGCCCAGAAAAATTTGTTTCAAACCTATATCAAAAACAAACATCTTGCCCCCTGAAATGTGTTTTTCCTTCCAAAACCTAAATCCTGGCTGCCCCCTACGCTACTTGGCCGGTCTATTAATTGAAATGCTCAAAAAATGCTCATTATCGGAGAAAAACATGCTGTGAGCAATATATTAAAAACAACTCACCTGGAAAACATCATCATTCAGAACATCACAAACGCTCTTTGCAAACCGCTTTTTCTGAGTGTGGGTGACACATGGATCCGCAGTCTCGTCTTTTATGCGGACCTCTGGTGAAGGAGAGCACGGAACATCGTTCACTGGTAAAAATATTTAGAGGCATGTTTTTTTCGGTGCGAGTTGTGGTGAGAAACAGTTTTGCGGATTGTTTCTGAGTGAAAAGAAAATAAAGCGCTGCGCACATTCCAAGGTTGTGGTGCTTTGCCATACATTAAAAACGTTGAAATTGCTACTCTTTCAAACAAAATAACCTATCGCAAAAACGTTTCGTTGCACCAGGTTTTGCACATCGAGTCAGGGCAGTAAGAGTGGTCTGCAATCGCCCATTTCCACCCAAAGCTTACAGCACCGCGCGTGAAGCTCTCAACGCGAAAGAGAAAAGGCTAGTGTTTTTCAAGTCTTCGGTCTAAACCGACTGGGCATCGAACCCAGTCAATCAATTTGATAACGGGTACTCTATCATTGTACTGCTCAACCTTCTATGCAAAAGGAATCTGTTACAAAAGCTTGGACGTTTTTGGCATAGAAACAAAGCGGTCTAAGAACCTGCTGTCATGGCAGAGGTTAAAATAAAATGCATGCTCAAAATGTGTTGACCTCTATTGTAATATCTATCAAATTTACACTTGCACACATACGTGGTGGAGCCAAGTTAATAGATTAATACGTGCAGCAGCCATGATTTCGATGGTTGATGAGAATGGTTTTCAAGGAAAGAAAAGTATTTACAATCGTCCTGAAACTAACCTGCAGGTTTAAGAAAAATTCTTACCTCTGAGATTTATGTGTACAAACAAATAATGTTTCATCTATGCAATAGCAACAAGTGTTAAAATCGCATTAATCCATCCAAAAAGCATTAAACTTAGAACACAATTTCTTAAAAGGAAGTAGTCGTTTATTTGCTTTTTGAGTTTTTTTCCTGACTTACTTGTTAATTCTTGGATCTTCGGTAGTTTTCGAAATGGTTTGCTTAGCTAGATTTTAATCAAAAGGAATCTGAAATATGTACGGTGCAAACAAATCACTTGAAAGGTTTAGCATAAATATTGGACTGCGGTTTCGGCAGCTGACCAGTTGAAATCTGCAGTAGAAAATCTAAGTATGTTCAAAATTGAAGTGGTTTACCGGAAAGACGAAAGCTCTGCACAAAGATTTCTGCAACTTGCTCCACATTCCCATCTGACGTGGAAAAATCATCGAAAGGATTCCAGTCAAAAGTGCCGCAAATGCCGATAACCTTCAAGAAAAACAAATGTTAAAAGTATCTCGCACACATGGACACCAGCCCATTGGGAATAATTGAGTTGGAGCTTCTTATCACAAATTACTTCATTTACAGTTCACCAGAATCTAATGTCAAGGCAAACTTGGCCACCAAACCTATGCAATAAACACATGAGTTGGAAGCTTTCAATAAATTTTTCGACATTCGTGTCTCATCGCCCAGTCACTATCTCTCAGTCGCAGGTTGTATCTATCAAACAGCAACCAACTGTTTAGAGGTTTTGATTTTTATATTGCGTCCTCCAAGCGTTGTAAGGATACCTTTTCCGCGTAGGTTGGCTGAAGGGTGATGTCCAGAAGTTCTGCAGATGGAACCCAGGTCAACTGAAACCCGAATGCTAGGGCTACAAGTGAGTGAGTTGTTACTCGGTAAACCACCAATCCTCTGGATCTATAAAAACACGCACAATTGTAATATAAGTGCAAAACAAGTGTTTTAAAAATTTAAAAAGAAAACATTATTGGAACATATCGTAGTACCCTCTGAGGTACCTAATTATTTCAAACAATTAATTGTGGATATAGGATGATGAAATTTCAGCACTGCTATAAACACTTTTCCATTGATTTGTATGCTTTCAACAAACGCGAAAATTGAAAAGAATCAGAAAATGACTTGCTTGTATAAGATTTCCACGGGTTTTTGTGACGTACGTTTGGTGACGTAAGAAAACTCTTCCCTCAAATATGCTTCGTGTTGTTACTTACCTGTATGGAAGCTTCATCTGACTTCCATTGACGAAAATCTCCAAGTTATGTTTCACTACAATGAACTGACCGCCGACGCTGATGCGCAGGTTTCGAATCTGAAGAAGGCCAGTATCCAATAGTGACGTCACAAAGTCAGCAGTTACCAGGAGAGATCTGTCGGTTGATTCTTTTGTTTTGGTCAGAACAAGGCGAGGGCAGGAATCTTGACGAATGGCCAGTCTGTTGGAAAAAGTATAAAACAAGGAACTGTAATCACCCTTCTAGTTCTAAATCTAAGAACAAATCTTGTATTATTATGTCTGAAATTGCCGTGCCAGCTGATGGAAATGTGAGGCTTTGTTAAGTCCTGCTTCATACTGTACATGAAGTTACAATGAGAGTGTCAAGATGGTTTAAGATAATATTTAATCAAATAATTTTTTTCAATTGACACATTCTACTGTGAAGAGCAGCCAAGGTGCACAGATCTGATGCGAGATATACGAGTATGTGACCAACAGCTGTTTAAGATTTCACGGCACAGAGCGCAATAATTTAAATTTGCGACATTAAGCAGTGGCAGTTCACACAGAAGACCCGATTGTTCGAACAGATAATGTACTAACTTTAAAACAGACAATGTTTTGCAACCAACCAACTCATCTCAAACTGTTTTTTCAAGACATAACACCAAACGTACTGAGATCCATCAAACGTTCGCACGTGCGCAGCACTGATCACGTGACATGAAGCCTGACAGTGATTGGTCGAACAATTCCACTTTCCCTCTTCGCCACACGCGCAAGTGTTGCAGGATTCACGAATGACTTCACCTACGTCATGGAACCAGCCGCGATGCTTGCAGGGACACTCGCGTGACGTCACACATACGTCGCGTTTCGTCGCAAACGCGTGCAACCGCGGTTCGTGCAGCAGTAGCCCTTCGGGACACTGCAAGTAATTTCAACGTCAACTGCTGACTTCACAAATGAAATAAAACTTTTAAGGTAAAAACAAACTATTGACCTCACGTACGGTACTAGCTAGACACGACAATAAGCATTATTATTAATATTTTTCTTCTAATGCTGACAGTTGAACATTAGTTGAAGATCTAATCGGACAACAGAAGAAATTTTAAATTACCAGAGCTATCTGAAACAGAGAACTCGTACAAAATTTGTTTTTTGGTTCAACATTTTTGGGGTCAAAACTCGCACAAAATTTATTTTTCAAAATTTAGGAAAACTTGTACAAAAACATATTTATTGGGAAAACTAGTACAAAATTTATTTCTTCAGCACCCAATTCGCTATAGAATTTTTGAATTATAAATACCCGCGATATGTTATATTTTCTTATGAGTTTTGCAAATATTTTTCGGGAAAAAAATACAGTTTACGAAAATGGTCAATAAATGGGAGTTCAGTTCGTCTTCAAGTTGTTCAGTGGTGGATAAATATCCTTTACCCGTCGTCTATGCAACAAGTGCCTCAACTTTGGGACGTTTTGGAAAAAAAGCGAGAATCGTCAAACGCTAAGCGAAACAGAAGGCATGTCACGAGAACTCGTTGCAATGATCTTTTGCGGCGCCTGAAACAGTTTGAGGTAAATAAACCATTTTTTGGGTTTTGTTTCTAATTGTAGCCTTTAAATTTATTTTAGTCGTATATGCTTCGAAACAGTGAATGCAATAGTGAGCAATAAATTGTTTGATATATGGTTTTGGGTCAACGTTCTGCGAAAACTGAATCACAAGTGATTATAGCTTTCAGCACGTGTAAAGGAGCTCATGAAACTCTAATCAAGCTTCCGTTCTCCATACACACTAGAAACCAGGGACGCCGGAACGGGGGTGCATTACGGGGTCACTCCCCCTCCTGCCCTTTGAAGGGGGAAAAACGGGGGCACAGGTGCCCTTACATACCAATATCATAACTAATTTCATGATTTATCAAGATCAATTTCAAATAAATTTTATTGCAGCTATTCGCGCACACCAAAAATTCAGGATGGCTTTCTCTAAATTCTGCTAATAGTTTTGAGGTCAACATTGTTGCTAAACATGTAAATGCGAAAAGAATGACTATTATGGCTATGCGTGTGATTTTGCACTGAACTCAAGCAAACAATTTTGGACTCGTGGTACGTCAAACCCATGGGCGTCCGCAAGGGCGTCAAAACAGGGGCGAATCCTGGAGGGGCGATTGAGGCGATCGCTTCCCATAATACCATGGCGATCGCTCCCCCCTAAATCCATTGTTTTGTCACAGAAGTGTTGTGAAGTATACTTCATCTTAAAGTAGTGAACCCGTAATGAGACTTGGCTAACAAACATTACTGAAATCGCCCCCTTAACCTTATTGGCTGGATCTGCCCCGGGGTCAAAACGGGCATTTGCCCCTCTCTGGAAATTGGGACTAAGAACAACAAATTTTTAGAAAATTTGACGTCAGCAGCTCAATTCCGGTTAATTGATTTTAGTTCTTGCAATAACAGTTTATTTGCAGGTACGACACTCACACTGCGCAAGGGCCAGGTTCACTGTTCTGGTGTCATGCAGTGCTAAGCTTGCAGTTCACTCATGACCGCTCCTTTGACTGCAGGCATAGGCGTAGCTGAGGGGCCTAGGGGGCCATGTCCCCCCACAACTTTTTAGAACATATAGTCATTTGTGCTTTGAGAGGCGGTATCACAAACAAAATAATGTTATTCGCCTAAAATCAAACATTTTGGCCCCAAAATTTTTGGGCTGGCTACGCTACTTCCTGCAGGACAAATTGCCAAACTTGCGAGCGGATTGTTTTACTGTTGATCTTTATCGTGTAATAATAACATGGCAACAAATCTTCAAATGTTCACTTCAAGTTACGATATTAGGCGTTTTGTCGCATGTGACTCTTGAACGCAGACATCTTGGCAGGTAATGTAGCGAGACAGTGACTGCTGATAGCGGCAAGCAAGGACGTCGGAGAGCGGTGGCATTGCCTCCCTGACCTTCCAAACGAGGGACAACGGAGGCGAAGAGTTTACTGAGAGGGGCCATTTTTTAAATTTTGTCCAACACATTTTTCCAGGGAGGGGCAAACATTTTTTCAAGGGAGACTAACCCCCCTGCGCCCCTTCTAGTTAGCCTACGGGCCTGATAATTGGTAACGTTTTTTTTGTTTTTCATAAGTTTATATTGCCCTCAACTTTTTTCTGCCCCCCCTGCCCTACCGACGTTCCGGCGTCCCTGCTAGAAGCCCATAACATCAACGTTTATCAACAACTTCGTTTAGATTTTTAATCGAAATAAAAGTTGTTTTTAAATTACGAAAAACAACATTCCCTTCCTGATAGGTATTTCACGTGAAACGTACTTGACATCCGGGTATGCAATCTTCAAAGCAGCTTTCCGATTTCACTTCATTCGATGAGTGGCATTTGGCTGGGCAAGCACTTACACATTCTCGAAAAATCATTCCTGCGTAGAAATACCGTTTTTGCTCTAACTGTTTGTCACTTCTACGCCACATTCACGAAGTTTTCGAAAAGATGCAAAGTCAATGCTATATTCTATTTTAGTTACTTCTTTCTGAAACCTCATAAAAAAGGTTTCGTAAATTTTAAAAGTGAAGATGACATTCATCACATAGGACAAATTCCACATCAATACTTTGGTAACATTCAAGGATACTTCGCGGTACCACAATGTTGGTTCAAGTTGAAGCGATGCTGTATTAACCATAAGGCCTCGGGTAGGTGGCAAACAGCGGTATACATCATCAATATTGAGAACTCAATGAGCAAGATGTCACAAATGAAGAGTGACGCTAGTAGTGAACTACTTGGGCAATGATTAAGCGACTAGCAGAAAGGAAGAAAGAGATTAAAAAACCAACATGGGTTTAAACGCAAAGCATGTTAATTAGGTAACGCCACCTCGAGGGCATTCCCAAGAGCAATTCAAGCGCTCCATCCACGGACCGACTGAAACTTCTCGTCCCTTGCAGAAGATCATCGCCGCCATTGTTGTTTGACAGAATGCAGAGTGACTATTTCTGCCAGCTGTTATTTCTTGACACACTGAGGTCACGCATACCTGATTGAAACAGTTCACACCTAAGTCATACTTTGTTTGTTTGGAATATAATTTGCCTTAAACAAACTTACGTCATAGAAGCTGGTGATGTCAAAAATTTTTCTACAATCGAGAAAGGTCTTGTCCTCTTTTATAAACGAGCAAGTCAGGCGAGCTTTTTTCTCTTGCTCAGATCCAGCTGTGCATTTAGTTAACTCCGTGAGATCATTTCCTCTCTTGCAGTGAGGATAAAAATATTTTGAAAACGTGTTTGAACTCATCTGCATTTTCTCTGTTGTCAAACTGTTTAACTCTGTACAAACAATATGTTCGTATAATTGTAGTGTAGCAGAAAAATGGCAAATTTTATTTTAAAGACTGTATACTGTCCTGCATTGGTACCGTCAAGTTCATAAAAATACACATACTTTTGCCACATTTTTAACATTCCTAACATACTAATTATCATTTTCGTTTGATCCGACAATTGCTAAAATTTATCTGCAAGTGTTTCTTCGCCATCTTGCGTGCATTACCATTGCAGATTTGCTTCATAAGAACAAATTAAATTTAAATTTATAGACGCCAAGGAAGGTCTTTAAAACCCCTATTTTTTCAATAAATTGAAAACGTGGACTTTAAGAACATGTCTGTAGCACCCTTTCCATGCTTTCAATAACAAAGTTTAACACTGTTGAAATAATATTCACGAGTAACAAAAGACAGAAAAAGGAGATTGACATATGATCGGTAAAGCAAACGCAGCATTGCCTGCGCGATATCGTTCTTTGTTCACAAAAAGACACTTATCAAACGTTGCCAAGCTGTCAGATTTTGAATCGGCCTTTTTCAGGCTCTCATCTATATCGTCTTGAATCTTGGGTAAAAAAACAAGAGTGCTGTCTCAAGTGCAAGAAGCAGGGATGGCATTTTTGCGAAGAGTTCACGACGTGACACTTCGCGACAAAGTGCGCAGATACGACATTGGTAAAGCCCTGAAGGTCGAGCTACTTCTAACAAAGAGTTCCCAGCCAGGTTAGTTCGGCCACATGACCAGAATGCCTTTAAGAAAGATTGGCGATGTTGTTCCTGTTGGCTACACCCACGGGAAAGTGGTCCAGAGGTCAACCAACGACCAAATGGCGTGATTACGTCTCCGACCTCTTGGAAAGGTCTTAGTGTGGAGTCTGCACAGCTATAAGTGTTTGTGAAAACCGTGAGGGTAATTCAAGTCCTCCTAGGGCTTCTGACCCCACGACTTTCTCCAGAGAAATAATACTATCAAAATCAATAAAAATGATTGCAATGTATTACACCTTCAACCACAAAATTTTCCTCCGTTTCAAAACCTCCACAGAGTCCTCCTGGAAATTGCATTTTTTCTTCTATCTCGATGAACACTATGTGACCATTCCACAATATTTCCACCATTTTTGAACAATGTATTCTCACAAAGTTGCCAACTTTTCTTAAATGTAGTCCTGAACAAAAGGTTTGAATAAGAGCAATACCTCACAGAAAACCAGTAGAGTTTGCGAAAAAGTAAAAAATAACACATTTTTGGTAAAGGATTTTGGCAAAGCAAGGAGTTTTCATACCAATTATAAGTTTTAATATGGGTGCAGGTATTTGTCAGATACTTTGAAGCCTGGCTTCCGTAGTCATCAAAAATTCATCCATTCATTCATGGCAGTCCCAAAGTGCGAAGAACAGCACTTCAAAGCTGATGATAATAAGTTAAACCTACGGGAAATTCGAAATTCTGAAAAACTTGCTGAGGAAGGTATCGGGTTTATGCACCGACTGCCTGCCCTGAGGTTCACTTATACTTTAGCAATAGTGGATCCGATGATTTATATGCAATTCCCGCAAAATAACCACAACCCCCTTTTCCAGGCTTTTTACATTTTAACGCATGACGTACAGCAAGCAATATTGTACATTTGATTAGGTTCCTCTTCCCTTACAGCACCTCTAAATAACCACGGGTGGAGTCACCTGTTTCCAAGCCTTGTTTTAGAAAGCTTCTGAAAGTTTGTAAGAACTGACTTCGTAACGCAAATTCTAAGCTGTGCACTCAGTTTCTAAGGTGTGCATTTAAAACGCAATCGCCCTTCAGGAAAATGATGACTCCAGCAGGGTACAAATACGAAGGTCAAATCCATTATAACCCACTACTCCATGCTTGGCGCCATGTAAACGGAAATCTCTCAAACTTGCTCAAGAAACTTTTCGGTCGCGCGAGTCTCAACTACTGTAAACTGCAAACCTCCAAAAAGCAGACTTTTTCCCAAGATTTTCGGAGCATAAAATTTTAGCAACGTCAGCGACCTTCTCCCGTCCCGAAGCTCACTGTTTAGCGCCACATACCGACTGGACTTGGAATTGTTTTGCAATGACAGCTTCTAAAACACAAACCACAAATCCAATGTTCGTTACGCTTCAGTGCTCACCTTTGTACTCCACAGCACTCGCGATGTTGAGCAAAACGTGGTTGACAAACACGTCATCACCATCCAACGTCACAAATGCGTCATCGTTGAACACAGCTCGCAGGATCATACTGCATCCAGAAGAGGCTGTGCAGTTTTGAAATTGAAGATCGATCCACCTTGAAAACAAATGGTTAAATGAAACGAACTCATGCAGGGTTTTACAAAATTTGTCTTAAAAGTGTCGGTAAACATACACATCCTTAAGAGTATGACAAAACTGAAAAATTCTTTCCATTCTAATCTTCTCTGTATTGTTCCAATTTTAGTATATGTACTGTCGAGACTAATCTTAATCCTAAGAAAATATCTAGTGATATTCTTGTAATTTACGTGTTTTTATGACAAACGAATAGCAATACCACAAAAAAGTTTGTTTTTTTCTGGCCTTTTTAGCACTGTTTGTCTTTTTATTGAAATTTTTCTGCTAACCTTGGTAATTTTAACTTACCAGTCGTCGTCATTTGAAGAAACTAATCGATAAGCACACGGAGCCGATATTTCACGATTCTGGTTTTGAAAGTTTATCACGTGTTTAAGTCCCCAGACAACGCATGTTTGGCTTTTCGTCCCTGGAAAATATAACAGCAAGCATGAAATACTTTTCTCTGGTGAGATCAAATGCGTTTCTGTGTTTTATTTTTTGCGTTGCGCGTATATTTGCATCAAAAAAGCGTATTTTTTACTTTGAAGTTAACATTGCGGCATAATCAAGAATAAGCTTGACGAAGGCATTTGATTTCTGATGAAATAGATTCAGGCATCTTCGAAATTACCTGAAAATATGGAATACTTTGCTTCACGTTGTAAATAGTCAAGTCAGTTTATTTATGCATCCCGACCAAGCACAAAATACTTCATCAGGAATACAGGGACAGGAAGCGACGGCCGTAGCTGTCATTTACAGCTTTTGTTGTAATACACATCTCGGTTCGAACCAGTGCCGTAGCAGCCCATCTCTGGGCCCCCCCACAAATGCTTAGGAAAAAAGTTATACAACCAAATGGACGGTGTTATTACGAAGAGATACCAACGTTGTTTGAACTGTGTTGTTTGAAGACTTTTGGTTCAAGTTGGACGTTTCACCATTTTGTATCAATGGAAAGAAAGAATTGGTTAAGAAATGAATCCAATCGAACATATTCAATAGAACGATTACACTATCAACCAGGAAGACATTTATTTCCCGGTTGGGGAGAAAATTTGTGTTTCCTGAAAATAGAGAACCTGTTCCAAAATGTAGTCCCAAGGGAGCAACGCGAAACAGCTGAAAGACAAACAGAAAGAGTAAAGAAACGAGATGAAAGAAATTACGAACAGCATGACTACCATGTAGTTAAGTTGAAACCGTTCGAAATAGACTTGACCCAATGAAGGGGAATACATTGCCAAGGATCGTGACTGAAAGAAATGAACAACTGCAATTATTATTGTTGTGTGATTGCGTATGTTAACAGATGACAGTGCAATATTATAGGTGTTTAAGAATATACGCTACATGTATAAGTATGCACAGAGAAAAACCGTATCAAAAAGTACTTGTTCGTTGCGAATTAACGAAGTTGATGGTTAAAACGAAGTGCTGATTGAAAACGTTTAAGGACGTTTAGCCTAAGTTCATGGGGATTTGTAAAACACCAGTCGCCCCCCTAATGGTGATTTATGAAAAAACGTTTTCGACGTTATGCTACATCTCGAGGCCGAATGGCCTTCAAAACAAAATATCCTAATTGCAGACACAATTTTGGCAGAATCAGGCCCGTAGCTAGGTTTTAAGGTTTGGGGGGAAGATACATTTTTAAGGGGGAAATATAATTGTTTTGATCATATGTTTAAAACAAATTTTTCTGAGCACAACAAAATCTGGGAGGCATAAAAAGATTTGGGGGTAAGTTCTTCCGAATGCCTCACCGTGTCTGCGGGCCTGGGCAGAATCGTTGCCATGAGTTTTCCACTGAGGGCCTTCATGTTTGTGCAGGGGCTTGACATTCTGAAAGTTTATATTTAATTCACAACATGAACAGCATTTGCATATGATGCAAATTAATTATAACTATTTTCCGGCAAATACCCATAATATGCTCGCAGTTTCCAACTAAAATTTTTTGAACGAGCTTAGCAATGAGACATGGGTCGTAAAATCATTGTCATTTAATTGACGGCGATTATTTAGAGATGTCGTAATAAAATGCAAATGCAAAAATGAATTGCAGGAAATCAGAATCAAACCTACCGTTCAGTTATGAAAATATTATTACCGAAGGAACAAACATGAGCCCGGTCAAAGCATGTGCACCCCCATGAACGTTTTCTTTCATTAGCGCAAACTGATAAACTTGATCATGAGCTTAAGTGAAATATGCTTATAAAGCGTGCGCATTGGGCTTTTTACTGGCCGAAATACGCGTGCATAAACCTCGCTAATGCCTGGACTTGTTAATCTCCTGGTGTACGACACATGTTTAGATTAATAATATTTTGCATCTCAAATCGCCTATAAATGTTAACAAATATAGACTAAGGCACACGTGGGCGTTTTGCCGCATGTGACCAGGGCTCCCACTGAGGGTTTTTTCCGCCCAGATCTGCTTTTTTAGTCGACCTTGGTGTGTGAGTTTAATTATGAAAAATCGCGTTAAATCTGGTTGTTTGAAGTGATAGATTCATCAGCAACTTCAACTAAATTCATCAGCAACTTCAACTAAATTCATCAGCAACTTCAATGTGTTTAATAATATAAAGATACCTTTATATAACAGTGTTTACATGCACACATCAGGTGAGAAAGTACGCATACACGATGAAGCAGAACGCGTTCAATCGGTTTCATATTCTCATATAAGACCATTGTCACGGTTATATACAGTGATGTGTTTAAGGGAAGTCAAGCGAAGCACTTTCTTTGGGCCCCCTGTTTCAGGAGCCCCCCTCAAGGTATTTCGCCCGTAAATATTCCTCACCTTTGGTGAAAAGTTTATTATCCGCTCATATAATATTTTCCGAACCACATCATGAGTCAGTACTCTGCGTTCAAAGGGGCCCCCAAGAGCAACTGCTATGCGTAAGTAGGCTCCTCTGCTTTAAAAGGGGCCCCCAAGAACAACTGTAATGTGCAGGTGGGCCTACTCTGCTTCACAAAAGCGCCCAACAGCAACTGCATTCTGTAAGCAGGTCTGCTCTGCTTTCAAAAGGCCCAAAATAGCAACTGTAATATGTAAGTCCTACGCTTTCAAAGAAACCCACAATATCAAATGTAATGTGTAAAGTACCCTGCGCTTTCAAAGGGGTCCAACAGCAACTGTAATGTATAAGTAGGCTACTTTGCTTTCAAAGGGGCCCCAACAACAGCTGTAATGTGTAAATAACTTACTTTCAAAGGGGCCCAAAGTAACTGTAATGTATAAGCACTTTTCTTTCAAAGGGTCCCCAACTTCACTGATTTCTAGTGTTTCATATTTCAATTTTTGAGGGTCGAAACTTTCTTTGAGGGGCTAGGTGGTGACGGGACTGAATTTTGGGCCCCTGTGACAGCTGAATTTTGGACCCTGTGGCAGCGTGCCCGCTCCCTAATTGGGGGGTATGGAATGCGGCTGATACGGCTCTGGTTCGAACAATGTATTTAGTGCAGTATAGTTCAGTGTGCTTCTTTGACTTCAATTTTCCTGCCGATGATCCATCGGCTGAGGTAAATCCAGTGCTATTTGAGGCACGTGGTAGTCCGAAAACTTGTAGCTACGAAATGTTGCAGTCAAAATACATATAAGTCTAGGGCAGTATTCCTTTTTGCTTAATCACTGGGTTGATGACAGTGGTTCTTAACCTTTTGATGACAAATCTTTAGTGGGGACTTCCAAGAAGGCTCAACCAATGTGATGCTACTGCCGAGTAATTATATAGTTCCACACAGCTACCGTGTTTCTACGATAATAGTGATGGTTGAGGTCCTACGCGGAGGGTTGGCGTTTCTGTCCACCGAAGAAGCAGTCTTGCACGGACGACATTCCTCTTTCTCGCTTTTCCTCCACGAGGCTCCGTTCAAAAACACACAACAAGTCTCAAACGTGAAGAGGAGACCGATCGCACTCGAAGGCGATGAAGCCATGACGTCAGACGCCGCAAGGCAGGTTTCTTCTTTGTAGCAAGAGCCGCGATCAGCATTTCCTGACATGAACACAAGTTCTCATGGTAACCAAAGCAAAATGTAAGAGCAAAGGCAAGATATCAAATTATGCCACGTTCCAAAATTCTCGTCATAAAGGTCAGCGCTTTATTCAGAAACTATTTTTTCACTAAGATGCCTAAAAGTAGATACTTTGCAATCAAAGCGAAAAAATTTTTGCCGAAGTACTTTATTACTTTTTGGTTTTTCCGAAGTACTTGATTACTTTTTGGTAAATTTGACAGCAGAGTCTTGGAAGAAGGTTAATTTTGATTTTTTATTCGAAGAGCTCTGTGTGCAAGCAGCGGTGTTGATTGACTTTAAGTTTTTGCAAATACTCGCAACACAATGTATTCCACCTCGCAACACAGTGTATTCAAACTCGCAACGCGGTGCATTCCAACTCGCAACACCCTGCATTCCAACTCGCAACACCGTGCATTCCAACTCGCAACACCGTGCATTTAACTCGCAACACCGTACGGCGCGATTTATAAACTTGTGGCAACATTGTATAGTACCAACTTATGCTGAACGCAGCAATGCCTTTGCACGAATCCATATCTGCAAATGTTTTTGCACTTTTGCATGGGAGGCCAACGGCTGTCAAGAAATTCCTAACGCAATTTCAATATATGGGGAAAGTATGCTTTTTAAAATTAGGAAAAAGTATGCTGTGCAGCAGTGGTATGTTTTTAACATTCCTTGGATTTTAACAAGTCAAAGCTGCGATGGTCAAGAGACAGTGACGTAAAGCAATTGATGGTTAAAAACCCTTTTTGTGGAAGTAGAAAGTTTTTCTTTATGTTCATTGAATTACGATTGACGATGGCGGCCGAAGCCAAAATGAAGCAACTGAGCGAACGGTAAAGATCAAGCTAATTTTTTTTCTTCTGAAGATCAATTGGCTCACGCTCGATTGAGTTCTCCTCCGGAAACCACAAAAACCCTTCGTTTTCCGAGAAAAGACCAGGAAAAGACTAAAAACCAAAAAATGATTGTCAACGTTAAACATGCGTGTACCAAAGCCTTAAAATATCCGAAAAATTCCGAAGTTTTTTAAGAGTTTTACAAATTTTGCCGAAATTCTGGTGGTTAGTAGAACCCCTTGCAGTCCCCCTTTGCTGTTTATGGGTCTCTTAGGAGACCCTCGGTCCTGCGGCCCCCTGACAGAAGATTTTCTTTGAAAGCAAGCGCAGTATTTACGTTTGTTGCAGTCGTCACCATGCCAACCGTTGCAGCACTCCGTCACATTCTTCATGACGTCAACATGACGCACCAACTCGGGCAGCTCGACGTAACAAAGCGATTTGTTGCCCGCCTCGTTAAAGTACAGTTCGACCCCATTTCTTCCTCCGTGCATCTCCTGCGTAAGGAATTTTCTTTGGTAAAAACCATGGCAACTTTCAGTGGAATAGTTGTCTCTGCAATTGTTGCACAAATCAAAGCTTTAAGGTCAAGGTAGTCAGCAGAAGCCTGTGTCTGTTTTTCAGCACGATCAGGTTTTTGTGCCACGCAAACACAGTGGCACACATGGGCGTTGGAAGGAGGGAGTAGGAGGAGCCAAGACCCCGCATTTTGAAATCTGACATTTTCCTATTAAATTTTTAGCAAAAAATTTCGTTTTCTTGGTTTCGAGCGCGTAAAATGAAATTTCACCACTTTTGGCCCCCTGGAAAAATCTATTTGACTGCCTCTGAAAAAATCCACTATTGGTCCATCCCTTGAAAAAACCTTCCGACGCCCATGGTGGTACAGCAAAGTTATCATACTGAAGAGAGCTCGCAAAATCATCTTTGGAGAGGAAAAAACGCGAAATTAGTGGACGGAGGTTTCTAATCTTGTATGAAGTTTTGCACACGTTGAACACTTTTCACAGTTCGTTTTCTTCGACGTAACCATCTGACCAGCATGGGTATGTTTTTATCATAGTTATTACGGTTTTCATTCTTTTTTCAAGATTGAACTAACACGTGACTGGCGTTGTTACTTTAGTAAGCTGCTAAAGCGTTCTCTGCCGCTTACTTTGTTAGCTTCTTCAGAGGCAACCAACCCTTGTTGAAGATGGCAACCCGATTTACGTATCTTCATTCTCGCCTTAAGTGCCATTTTGTTTATTGTGAAGTTTTCTACAAACTTGGCTGTCAGTCACAAAATGGAAGTTTTTAATTTTCATGTATTTCCACAAAAGCTTTACAGACTGTTTACTCACTCACCATCATTCGGTCATTGTAAAACTTCCATCCCTTTTCCATATATTTGTACAAATCCAAGCAGTTCACTTGACCTTCATGTCTCTTCCGTAAAACTGTTTGTTGCGTCACAGACCGAACTGTGACGCACCAGTGTCCACTTGTTTGGCTTAATTCTCTGCAGATGAAATAGGATTTCGATTTTATGGAATGTGTTGGTAGTAACGACTAAGTGCTTGTTGTTTAGGTCGTGGCATTAGGCCACAGCAGCGCGGTTTTGATGTATGTGATGTTTCGGGCAGTGCAATGACTGAAAAGACAACCAGGTAAGATCGTAGTGAGATTTCGCTGCATGCCTTTTAATTACGAGCCTAATATCCTTGCAATATCCTTAACGTAGAACAGGGGTCTTCAAACTACGGCCCGCGGGCCAAATGCGGCCCGCGAAGCCATTTCATCTGGCCTGCGAATGCATTTGTCAATAATGAATAAATAACATGTTTACGAAATATTTGTTGATTTGGTAGAATGTAACATATCCCAAAACACATTAGGTAAGATGTCCGGCCCTCCGAGTTGTTGTGTACTAGCTTATGTGGCCGTCTGACAATAAAGTTTGGAGGCCCCTGACTTAGAATATAAATATACAGGCCTACAAGTCTCATTTTACAACCTAACTTGTTTGATGCACTTGTAGATCTGAGTTGTAATAGTTGAAAATAAAGTTACATTCAAATACTAAATAGGGGTCATCTATCGTCGGGCAAATAGTATTTTTTCTTGCTTTGCACGAACAGCTAAGGTAGGCAGGAAAGCAATTTTTTTCCTAAAACATTTTGAAAGCGAAAAAAACGTTTTCAGTTCTTAGGTAAAACAATTGTAATCATTTTGCCCCCCCACCCCGAAGGTATCAGCTGATTGCGATCCTGTACCTACCTGTAATATCCCAGCGCCTCGAAATAGTCGCCAAGCCAATACAAGAAATGTTTACCTCAAAGGTGTAACGACTGAGCAAAGTGAAGGTGTAAACTTTGTTTGTTAAAAAATTGCCTTTAGCAACTGTTTTACGTCAGGACCGAGTGCTTTATTTTTACTTGTCTAAAGTTAGTAGCGTTTTACACAATCGGTCGGTGAGACTGACTTGGCCATTAAACGCCGCTCAACGAAATAAAGGAACATTTAGGCTGCAGCTGAAAAATTATGTGTGGTAATCAGACACAGGTTATCCTTTGAAACAAATATCTGTACTTTAATCAACAAACTGCTTCGTATTGCTAATGTATTGGACGCTAACAGAAAGATATAAAGATTTCCAAAAAGGGAAAAGTACAGCAGTAATCAAAAGAAAACCCACTCAAACAAACATGTATTCAGAGCCTCAGGTTCTGAGCCGCAACCTTGAAAGTGTTGCAGAGTAAGTTTTTCAAATCGTAGGTGCCGAGAACAAAACTCAACTGACAACAGTTGCAAGCTCTTCCTACCTGGCTGTTTTGTAGCTCAATGCATTAGAACAGGGATGGGCAATTAATTTGGCTTGGGGGCCACTTTGCGAAGGCCGCATTCAGCGTAGGGCAATAGCTTCTAATGGAAATAGAAGCAAGTATCGGTTAAGTTACTAGGTTGGAGGAAATCTCAAATTTGAACATACTTCCTGAATGCTTCCGCGGGCCACTGAAAACGCTGTGGTGGGCCACATTTGACCCGCGGGTCGCTATTTGACCAACCCTACATTAGAACCAACACGCAGGAATGTGAAGGAAAATTGATTTCTCCGTTTAGTTCCGCGTTGGGGAACGCCCCATTCGGAAATCTCAAGCAACGTTAAAACAGCTGCAAGGGTTTTAAAAAACAAAAATAAAAGAGAGTAAGGCCCAAAGATTTGTAACTGATACAGAGAAATCCAGCAATCTGTTGGTTTGCCAATATTTTTCCCACATATGCACTTGTTCACTATTCAAGAAAAATCGCCCATGGTATTAAGTTGAACTCGTGTTGTAAACATTGGCCGTTTTAAGCAACTTGGTTTCGAAAAACAGCTTTGGTTTTAGGATTTTAGGTTTTTTCACCAAGTGTTTCTGTTGCCACGTTTTTATTTTAAAGTTAAATATTATTTAATAGGGACAAAGATAAAGGGAAAGATTTTAAAAAGCAATCTACTGAATACGCCAGCTAAGGACGTTTGTAGATGTCCGTTGCATAAAACAACGCATTTTCACACAAGCAACGCATTTTCACACAAGCAGCAGCAGTGAACTTCCTTTTCAAACTGCAAATTGCTGATGAAAATCGTTTAGTTTTTGGAAACTTTTGTGATGCAAAGCAAGTTGTGCAGCTAAAAATCCTAAAATCAACTGTACACTTTGGACAGATAACGGACTATGGAAAAGCAGCCAACCGAACGAAATTTGGTAAAATGCTCTTTGTTTCTGGAGGTTTGAAAGCAACTGATGGTGAGTCACAAGTTTATCTTATTGCTTCGTGTGTGCATTTGCAAATATTTGGACAAGCGAAAACCCCAAATACTAAGTAGGGCAGCGAAAGCTGGTAAAATTTGTACAGCATCAGGGCCGTCGCCAGGATGTCGCAGCAGGGGGGGCCAAAAATCACAAGGGGGCACATTTTTAAATACAATGTTGGATGCATGCAGCAACCGCCATGAAAAAAGTCGCTTGCGATATGTAAACTTTATTCACGTTTAAATCGACCCAGAAAGTTATACAGATATGAACGCCGAACCGGCAGAGCCACGTCATTTGATGTTTTGCAACTTGAGCAAGGTAAGAGACAAGAACTAGCATATTTTGCAAACCGTTAAAACTGCTATCTCCTTGAAGATTGTCCTCGCTTTTCACCTTTGCCACTCGCCTCCTCTTTCATGTCGCACGAGCTACAGCATATCAGGCGGTTCGCTATATAGCAGAAACAATGCAAGTAGACGACACAACGTGGCAATTGAAGCACAAAAGCAGAAAGGATGTCATTCTATGAACCTCTCCGTTTAGAACAAACTTCGTCAAAGATTGGAGTAGTTCTGTTATCTGTTAAACTTAAATCCTTCAAGTATACCCAGAGCCGGATTTAGGTGATGCGATGCTTCGAGGCTAATCCAATTGTAAGGTACCACCTCCCACTGTTACTAGGGAAAATAGAAATGCGCTAGACCGAAAATGACGATACTGACGCTCTATAACAGAGGTTCCCAACCTGGGGTGCATGTACTCCCAGGGGTATATTTGCCTATCTGAAGGGGTAGATTTGAGGTTAGCAATATAAGAGAAAAAAATAGTTACATTATATTTATTTCTGAATATTTATACATATATCGAAATCATATGCTTATTGTTAAATGTATCTATGAATAACCATGATAAAATATATTGTCATACGAGATGATTTTAGGGGTACATGTTCATTGTTCATCTGTCGGAATGCTGAAGGGGTACAAGCTCATGTGTCGGAATGCTTAAGGGGTACACGGGAAACAAAAGTTTGGGAACCCCTCCTCTAAAAGTACGGTCAATAAAAATTTGTAGAACCTTACTGCGAGTGCCCCACGATGACTGCGCTTGTTCTTACTTTCGGCGCAAAAGCATTCAGTGACACGGAATTGCGTAATGCATGTTGGGCTGGCGGGAACACTACTGTAATTTCGACGGGGGAGACAAACAAAAACGTCACGGTTAAAGTTTTGAAAAAACACATGGCGTACGTCAACTTTACATCTCTTTTTTCTTCGATGTGCTCAACAGCAGCATCCAAAATATACAATTTCCTAAAAACCAAACACACTACACATATATGTAGCGGCCGTAAGGACAAGGGCTGTAAAAACCTCGCACACACGAGCAAAACACGTCAAGTAAAACATCCCAAATGGTTGCAACTGCTAGGATCACGATTCGATTTTTGTTACTTTTCCTGACTACGAAGAATCGAATGCAACGAAACCGTCGCGCGAAAGGATGTAATGTTTAAACTTCCTTTATGCTGTCGTTAATCAAATACGTGTTAAAAAAATAAAAAGCTACGATCATCGAATCAAGTCAGGCTGAACAGAGCACATAAACAATTAAAAGGGTTTAGTCCTGGCTTTCATAACAAAAATTATCAAGGATTTCATTAAAATTTGTTTGCCTAAGTTTGTCATTTTTAAAATGCACCGAATGCTTAGTGTTGTACAACCTGTCCTAGACACATTGTGATCCTTTAGTTTTAATTCTTTTGAATCGCTAGAAAGACCTTCCTCATGAGCAGTTTGTGACCATCAAACTAAGAAATAAGACTCCGCGTGGTTGGATAGACCGACCAAGAACCACTAATCTAAGGCATCAGACGTCAGACCCAAAAGCTGCTCTGTCCTTTTCTTGCTGTTTGCTTACTCTTTGTCTCCTTGGGTAGAGTCAGAGGTGAAAGTAAGCCGGAACGGCCCGGAACGCCGTTCCGGTAAAAGAATTATTGCCGGTACGGCGTTCCGGTTAGAATTTCTAGTAGGTTGGTATTATGACGCTGACGCAACAATGGC
>Ga0210059_1003798_pt1 | contig 24279 bp, 15 predicted proteins | sample Ectturendosymbi2_FD_188042 | JGI IMG/M metagenome (GOLD analysis project Ga0210059, IMG submission 188042) | Ecteinascidia turbinata endosymbiont from Florida, USA - Sample 2 (SPAdes) (version 2) | ecosystem: Host-associated > Tunicates > Ascidians > Unclassified | place: Key West, Florida...
TTGTCAAAAGACCGATGTCTTGTGCAGCCCTGTAGTATTCTTTCAGAATAAGGGGTCGCTCATGTGAAATAACCTCTGAGTTTGACCTCTTAAAGAACGATCCAAGTCGTCACGTACACAACCCAGGGATTCGTTTATTCCCCTGTCACACCCTGGTACTTTGTTTACGTGTAGAGTCCGTTGGAGGGCAGAGCGCCGTTCTCTCGGTCATGGAAATGATTGGAGAAGGGACTTTAGTCGCCATACGTGACTCGATACACTGAGAAAGTAATAAAGTCCTTATGACTCAACTTTCCCTACCAAATCAATACCCCGAAATAATCTTAAACATACTGATTCTCGGAAATGTGATCACGTGTTAAAGATAGCATGAATCTTTCCGTGCTGAATACGAAAAAGGCGTTGGTTAACATGCGCTTTGCAATAACAGTCACGACTCAGAGACAGTTTAACATGCAGTGTCAGCGTAACGTTCATGTGTATTGATATCTCGTAATGCAATAACATTTAGTCAGTGTATGAAAGTGCGCAGAATGTATTGCTGTGGTCAACTTCCGTCTGAGAGTCAACTGTATCGGAAATCCACTTTCTTTGGTGAGTTATGTTTATTGTATTATTTGAACTTTATAATAAAAGAAATACAAATTAAATATGCGTGTCTTTTATGTGTGTAAATAGCCGAGTGTAGAAGTCTTTTGATAGGGAGGTCAAGCAAACTTAGCTTTTGTGAATACCGTCCTTGCTATGTCTATGATCGAACTCACGTAGGAACTTCGGATGTAGCTAAATGCGGCACTGTTTAGCCTAACCACTAAACTTTTCCGTTATATGCATGACATGTAATAACTTGCTGCTGCATCTGTTCTTGACAGCATATCTAGGATAGTTTTCGTGTTTTTAAACATTTACAGCCTTTATCAGGAAATGGAACAGTTTAAGACTGACCGTAAATATCGCAAACAAAGACGAAACTGTCAAAGTTTAGATAGACTTCACTTTAGCGCAGCTTCAACTTACAAATACGATTGCACGAAAAGCAGATTATGTGCCAATCCTTGTATTATTGCAAATGATTTTGTAAACTCGCAGGGTTTGGATCATGCGGTACAGTAGCGTTTATAGAGTCATCTTTTTCTTGCTTTCGGCTGTTTAGCCTGGATATCGCACGGGGAATAGCAACAATTTCGAAGCAAAGTTTGAATACGCAACAGCATTCACAATGTAACTGTATGCTTGATGCCTCATACATCGTATCTCTTGATCTTCCCTTGATAAACAGCGGCCGTAAGCAAGCCAAAAGAAACACATTACATCACATTAGCTGGACTAGCAGTATTTCTTACACGTCTTATTGATGTGATGTCAAAAATTTCAGTGTAAATCACACGATTCAAAATCTGGTTGGAACTCATGCTTGACGTGCTGAGAGCTGTGTTTCATCAAATCAGCAGTCGACACCGAATTCCAACGAACCAAACGTAGTTGTTTATGAAGTTTTAAACAGGTTAAGGTAAACTCGCAAGTGCCGCGTCGAAATCGTAACACTGACGTGACTAACTATGACGCGCAGATCTCTATGCAGGCAACAGTAAAAATAAACTCAGGAAGCTCTCAATACCGGAGCAACTAGTACGAATAACATTTTACAGCAACCGACAAAATGACAAATCCCGTAACTGTGGAAAAAAAGACAAAAAGCACCGCTCGTTTTATTCAGCGGGCTTCATGAAATCAACAATATACCACAACTTTTAATCCCTTTAGTACAATGACATGGAAAAAGTGAACTAACCTGACGCAAGTTAAAGATGCTGTGGGAAAAATTTCAGAACACTGACGAATTCAGTGATGCAAGTGCACATGGATTGGCGCGAGTAAAAGAGATTTCTCATTACAACCATATTCAAAATATCTTTCGTGCAAGCACAGTAAAAACACTGCATTGTTACCTACACACTGTTAAAACGCAAAGGCAATACAGTATATAAAATACGTGTCCTTTACTCAACAACGTTATCTGAGGGCACACTGTCACTGCCGCAAATTTACCGTCGTGCTTGTTTATTAGAAATGCGAAATTTCAGAGGATACGTATCTTTTTCAGAAAGCAAAACACCAGCATTCTACGCTGACGCACGTCTTTCTGTTCTACCGATCCTTCTTCATTTGAAAGGCCATTCCAAAAGCCCTACATTTCTTCAACGGCAACGAAAACCGAAGGAAAAAACTGTATCTTTCATCTGTGAAGACAGTGGCCAACTGCTACGAATTAATCCTCTGACAGCAAGGCTACGAGTACATTCAGTATTGTTTCAGGCAAAGTGGTTTGACTGTCGCTGTTGCCGATGCAACAAGTGTCCAATAACGTAATGTTGCAATTGCCGGTTTTTCCAACGTCTTTCAGGTCCTTTTTGGTGAACACGTGCTTTGCTGTAAGAGCACCTGGGAAATCCTGGAAAAGCAGGAAAGTACTCAAATCTTCGTGAAGGTTACAAACAGCTATCAATCAGTATAAAAAGGAGCTCTTCTGGTAAACTAATACGTCTTTTCTTCTTGGCCAATGTTTCATTTCTCACTGATCAGTTTAATTAAAGTGGGTCGGAGAAGGAACGATTTATCTCAAGCACTTTCCACAGGCTTCAATGACTATTATCCCAAAGTACAGTAACGTAAGTCCGTTTAAACAAAAATTTGGCCAAACGATACGAAATACAAACGCATTCACTGACAAACGTGAACACACCAACCTGCTTATTTGATATCAATAGACATGGGACGTCACTAATATCAGGGGAATTTAAAACTCGCATCAATTCCTCTTTGCTCTCTTCGAGACTTTGTGAATTAGAGCCATCTACCATGTACACCAGCAAGTCAGTTCCATTGGTGAAGTTTCTCCAATATTTCCTAGTTTCTCTTCCCCCACCCACTAGGAAAGAAAAATATTTTGACCATAACGTAACATGTCATAGATGAACTGGAGAAATGTTACTCGAAATTTCTGGTTTATTTATGAACATGTCTCCTGAACTTAGTATTTAGTATTACGCGCCACACAAATACCGTCCCAATAGAATAAAGTAACAGGGAATACTAAAACAATGAATGCTTTTTTCAATTTTGTAAGTGTCATTGGATAAAAACAGTTGGCACCACAGAACGCATCCACAAAAACAGATGAACTTTGAAAACTACACCTAATTTGGAGCACCGATAAAGAAATTTGTAAAGTGCACATACGACAATGATCTCTTGATCCCCAGAGCTTGCAATAAGTCGCTTTGAAACGTGCTATACGCAGCACTTAGCCAGCTGAGCTGAGCTGAGCTGAAGTATTGAACTCCAAGATGGGCTGACTCTGTCCCAGTGACTACATGTAGTATTTTCAATTTCGAACATCATTTTCACAAACTCTGGGCAAAAGGTATTAAAATCTACCGATATATGCGACACAATCCATGCTCGCAATATCGCAGCAATGCGAAATTACTGGCAAATCGCCTACTCCATAGCAATCGATGACAGGCTGACAACCTGCATTTTCGTTGTGCCACCTTGCAGTGATTCATTTTAGGCGACTTTTGCGCAGATTTCGGTACGTAGCGTGCAAAAACTCGCAAACTGTAAGTGAACAACCTAAACCACAACAATTTTTAAGATAAATTTAACGTAGTTTAACTTATGATGCTGTTGACCTCAGGTGCTGCAACTTCTGATACCCAAAGAAAACAGAACCAACAAATCTTTGGATAAAAGTTTTAATATTAATTATTCCTCTTTTCCTTTTTAGACTGTAGTAGTAGACTTAGTGCATGAAATACTGCAACAACAGTTTTTCCCACCATGTCTTGGTCAACCAAAGGGAAGGCATTCTGTATGGAGGCGTATTTCGCCAATAATTATTCATACGAAGTACTGCAAGCAAGTTTTCGGAGAAAGTTCCAGTGTCGTTATGCTCAATCAAAAAGCAGAATTTTTTACTGCATTTAGAAGTTTATAAAGTATGGGACTGTGCAAAATCAAACGATTGGTGAATGAAAGGCAGTAACCACAGCCAAAATCAGTGAAATACTCGAAGAGGAATGTGTTCAAGTAATTGTCAATTTGCACGACGCATGCAAGTTTGCCTCCAACACCGTGGAGGCTATTTGGTGCAGGTTTTGGAAAGAACATGACTTTCAGGGGAAGGGACTTCAATGACTGAAACTTTGGAGAATGATTATACACAAACTGAAGTTTAAAACCTGCAAACTGCTTGAAGCTTACTGGATCTTTGTATGATTTAATACAATTTTTACGGGTCCTGTTTTTTTGGGTCACCCTGTACAAGCAATGAAGCAGGATTATAACAATGGCATTACAGAACTGTTGTCATACAGACAGAAGAGAAAAATTATGCTGTATTTAGTGTGAAAATACCAAGCTCTACGGTATTCACATGCATTAAAATCCAGATTTACTACTACATTATCCCAGAAAAAAGCAAAACAAAAGTCGATTAACTGATGGTGAGTCCTGCTTTTGTTACGTTCAACTAACATGCCCAACTTCAATTCAGTAGGAGTCAGTGTAATATTGCTGCTTACAATCAATTTACTGTACTGCAGTCTGAAATCAAAAATAGCCTGCAATATCTCAGACAAAGAAAACATGATGTTCGGCTACCGAAATCCAATTAACACTGGCATGATTAACAGAAAAACATTTTATTATTCAATTTTCCAAAGCTTGTGATTTCTGGAAAAATGATTGTTTCAATTTTCCAAAGCTTGTGATTTGTTGAAAAATGATTGTTTCACTAACGCTGCAGCAGTAAGAACATCTTGATTAGATTCCAGCCTCACTTAACCACTGAACTTAGGTAATGATACCTCTAGCAACACTCCTTGATCAAGCAGTGCAATGCTGGCACAGGAGGAAAATTTGCAAATTTGGTGGCATTTAAAAAGCTGTTCATCTCCTTAAAGAACTCTTAAAACTTTTCACCTTTCCAAAAATGTTAACAACTATGACATTGCTAAAAAACTTGTACAATCCTTAACAAGGATGCAACAACCCTTTTGAAGGTCACAGGTCAGCGCTTTGGAATCACTGACCAGTGCAAGTAATTCACGTAATTCTTAGAATATATTCCAAATAAAGTTTATATTACTATAATAACTGGAATTGCTTGTGGTTACTTAGTTCTAAGCAAACTTATCTGAACAAATTTCAAATGTTGCAGTTTTACCATTGCCAACACAAGGACCAATCCTAAATTAATTTAAATTTTCCTGTAATACAATTAACTACAAACTTGAATGATATGAAAAGGTTTTATTAATTTACCTTCCATTATGCTCAGCGCCAAGTTTTTCCATTCAATTTGCACTGCATTAAAACCTTGTGTTTTTTGATACTCGGAATTTTCAGGTCTTTTGGCAAGAATATTTAATAAGGATGACTTGCCACATTCATTCAAACCAAGAAGCAAAATTTTTTTGGGTTTTAAAGGCAATGCACCATTTCCAGCTTGTTGCATAAGCTGACTTGATTCTCCACCTTTATCACCAAGCAGACTTTCATCTGTTAGCTTTTCAAATGAATCATGGTATTCGTGATCAGACAAGTGTAGACCAACTATAGAAGATGTGGGTTCCAAACTTGAAAGTGAAGTTGAGAGGGCATCTTTGTATTCATGATCTGATGGCTTCGCTGCAACTTCAGATTCTGTGTCAGTCACAGACACGCTAATACCAGGAGCAGAAGCAGCTACTTCAGAAGATTCAATCTGCAATTGCATAGATAGATTTTAGAAGTCTTTACTCTATTCCAAAAAAATATGATGAGGTCATTTTGGTTACACTGCCCACTTTTGATTACATGGAAAGCATGCAACAAGCAAATCTTTGTAATTTGATAAGCTATCCTTTCTAAAAGTGCAGTGGTAATGAATATGATGCTTTTCTCATGGTTTCACACATTGAATATGAAACCAAAGTTTGGTCAAAGAAAGCAGTTATTACGAAGTGATTGATGAATTACCCTGTACACATTCTACTTCACAACCTGACAGGGGTTGCTGATTGTACTAAAATATAAGATGGGGTTTCTTTAAAAATCACATTCCACATAGTTTTCATGAAATGTATGATTCCACCACTACATAATTATTTGGATCAAATTTCAAATAATCTGTTTGTGGCATACAGATTGACTTTAAAGACAAATCGATCTCAGAAAACTATTTGTTTCAACTATCGATCCCAGTCCAACAAGTTTGTAGGATATACCACATTTACCTGCACAGGGCAATCAGTGTGGTTGATAGGTGTTTTATCTCATCATACCAGCAACTACCAATAAGTAACATTTTTGAATAAGTTTACAGTGCTCCAATGCATAAAACAATGTGTAACCTCCAGGGCCAGGCTATTGGATTAGGATGTGGTACCATTTTTCCAACCATTTAACTGGTGCTTTAGCACACAATAGCATTGCCAATGGCCTTTAACATTAATAGTAATGTCTAAACTTGTAGTGTAATGCACTGAATATACACATGTGTCTATCTACACACTTATTTATATTTAAAAATCCAATAAGCCCCATCAGTAAAATGTTGGTGCACAACACATACCTCAGTCTCTGAAACAATTGAATCAACATCTCCAATCCCTTCATCTAGCTCAGGAGTTGAAGCATGCTTTTTAATTCTTTTGTATATAACAAAAGCAACAGCAGCACCTGTGGCAAAAATCAAATGTCCAACTTTTAGTAGAATATCATCAAATTTATGCACTCTTAGCAGTGCAAGACAAAAACACAGAAGTTATTGCCAAATGTATAGTCCATCTTAAATTTCACATATCTTCAAAATCGAATGATGGTCTCATGGTAAAACCAGCGATAACTTATTTATAATGCAGTATTAAACCCATTGTTTTCATTTGATACTTCTTGCAATTTGCACAATGTTTCATGCAATGATTTCAGAGTAACATTTCATTATATTACGTTTTTTAACTTTGAGCAAATTTTGTTTATCATCAGTATAATATTTATTTTGTTGCAACATCTAAGCAAGTTAAGTGTTTGAAGAGCATCTATGCTCATCAAGCTAATTGTTTACAGACCTACATTGAAAAGTTGCCTAGTCTAAAACAGAGCATGCAGAAAAGTTGAAGTGAATGTGTAAGCACAAACTTTGTTATATTTTCGTAGTTGGCCAGTTTACGACCATCAAATTTTTCCCTCTTAGCCTACTTCATTAGGGTTTTGATTTTACACATACCGAAGTCACAAAAAGACATAAAAACACCTTGGAGTTTTGTTTCTTTTGATTACCTAAGCTTCAGTGCAAATTGATATGCAGATAATTTAGGAGACGACTTCCTGATTTACTTTTGATTGTTGTAACATGGTGGGTGTGATAACTTGTTTGGAAACATTACAGCATGTACTTGCCAATCAATACACAGAAAATTTGTAAAACATGTCAATTGAATACATGGGAAATTAGGCATGGAGAAAAGATCCACCCACCTAACAGAGTTTGACGCTTACACATTGACCACAATTACAGGTTACTTAACTAGTACAAAGAGTTGACAGCTGTAACTATATCTTGTGATCCATTGATAAGACCACAAAGCCATAAGACCTTGTAAAATTATCTGCATGCATGACTACATAACCTCAAGAACACCAAGTACCCAGCATATCTAACTGAGGTGATTGATCAATATCACTGGTTGATTAAGTTCATGGCACCACGCAGTGTGCTTCAAAATCGCTTGAAGCACTCCTATACTATTCTACATTACAATGTAACAGATAATATCCGATTTTAGTGTGCATGATCCAGCTTGAAACAAACTTTTTGAAAAGTTTAAAATATTGATCTGCCAGGTAGCCAGTGTAGTGTTCATTTCTTTAAAATAAATTATTTTTAAAACTACCTTGTGTTTGTTAAATGACCTAAGGGAAATGGAATAATGACATGTTGAGAACAAAATAGGTGCTGTGGAATAAAAAAGGTTGAGAACCACTGTTCTACATGTTAATGGAAAGTTTATTGCTTGAGAAACAACATTGATCATATTGCAACACAATAATGTCAATAGTTCTATGCATAAACCTTTTCCGTGCTCATACTTCAACTTTAGAAGTTTAGTAATTTGAAATTTTGCAAGAATGATTTTTTTAATTAGACAAGTCGCAAGTATAACAGCCTACAGCCACATTTTCTGCACAACAGCAATGTGGTTGTTTTGTAATAATGGTACTGTACACAACGTTAGAAGGGAAATGCTGTTACCTGTTCTAAAACACCTGCATTAGAGACCTGCAAAGGCAGCATCTTATATTTGATTGGTGTTACTGCTGAGTACCTGTGGCACAATTGGGCCTGTGTCATGACAGTGAAGTGATGCGCCATTGATGTAGTAGAGCAAAACATTAAGGTTTTCCAAATCCCCACATGTTAGCCATGTTTGCAACTTGGTGGCAGTTAATTCTGCACTGCCGCCAAGAAAAAGATCTCTTGGAAGAGGCTGATGTGCCAAGTTTTACAAAGATTTTTTCAAAGTCATGTTTGTGCAAGCAAAGGCAACTGCTCATTCACAGTTTCTCCAAGCATTTTGTCTAACTGACACATTAACAAAACAACAACAACTGATTTGGAAACATACAGGAAACAATGCGCTCAACGACGTACAATGCATGTGGTCGGTTAAGTAACTGCAGAAATTACTGTGCATGTTGGTGTCTCAAAAGAAGCTTATGTGGTGAACTGCAAAATGTCATTGCATGCATCTGGTTTTTTTTTCGCTGAAACATGTCAGTCATTTGTCCTGAAACATTTTGGCCAATGAGACATTTTAGTCATTTGTCTCACAACTGTATTAAAACTTGCTTAGCAGTGTTCATTAGCCTGTATTTTCATACATTCTGACCGAAATGACTTCACTTTTTTCAGTCATTTCAAAAACATTTCGGTCTGTGACAGAATAAAAACAGGCATGCACAATAGTGCTAAGTTTCCACATGCCCATGTGGTACATGAGAAGAACACAGGTAGTGGACTGAAAAAACTTATGTGCATTCACAATATTGCTAACTTTCCACATGGTGCAAGAAAAAAAAATGCACATGAATGGACCGAAAAAATGTCTGTACATGTGCACTGTGCAGTAGTGCTCTGTTTGCATACAGTGCAACAGAAAAACACACATGAATGGACTGAAAAATGTCTGTACATGCACAGTAGTATTCTGTTTTCATCAGGGTTGTTGCAACAAAAACCTGACCCCAAAAAAACATCTAATTTTTTAAAAGCCCACTCAACACCCCAAGCGCCAGTTGTCTGGAAACTTGCTTAACCAGGACTGCCGGCCCACGGTATATTCGTGGCTGGCGTACGATATACTCATACTTCACTTCAAATGCCAACCATTGAGCGTCGGGTCGTATGTTTTCCTCTATAAAGTACAAACATTTCGTACAAGTCTCTAGCAACCAGAAACATATATTTATAATGTTCGCTGACGCACATGTGGTCAGGAAAGCATTTCAAAGCAACCATGGTATATTCTGCTTGCAGTCATGCAGAGTGTGGAAAATAAGATCGGCCTGCTGTAACCATGTGGCTGATTGCCTCGTCACACTGCATTTCATTGGGAGCGGTTTCTAAAGTTATGTGGATAAACAATCACTCAGAAATTTGCTTCCTGACTTAAAACCTATCATGTAGAGATTTGATGATTTTTGCTTGAGCATAAATATTTTTTTCGGCACCAAGTAACTGCTTCAACCGTGTTTTTGATGCTGCTTCACAAACATTCATTCTTGGAAGATTTCAAATGACCTGTTAGTGTAAAGCATTTGTGAACGCATGCCAATGCAGAGTGGATACATAATTACTCTACAACATTTTTACTGAGTTAGAATATATCATGTAGAGATTTTAATTTATTTGTTTATGAGCAGACACGAAGTCCATAGTACGAACACACACACTCTGCAGAACGCAGGTTGATAAAAACAGACAAAACATATATTTGCTTGAGTATAAATATTTTTTTCAGCAGCAAGTAAATGCTTCAGCCGTTTTTTCAACGCTGGTTCACAAACATTCGTTCTTGGCAGATTTCAAATGACCCGTTAGTGTTAAAGCATTTCTGATCGCATGCCAGTGTGATGTGGATAAAAAATTAGTGTGAGTTGGAACATCATATAGAGAGTTGACTGTTTTAGCTGCTGCAAAATTGTTTTTTTTTCAACAGCAAGTAACTGCTGGAGCCGCCTGTTCAGCTGCTTCAAACACATTCGCACTTGGCAATTAGCCCTGCTTCACAAACATTCGCACTTGGCAATGCGTGCTGCTTCACAAACATTCGCTCTTGGCAGATTTTAAATGACTCGTTAGTGTAGAACATTTGTGAATGCATGCCAATGCAGAGTGCATAAATAATTACTCCACAACTTTTTTACGGAGTTGGAACATATCTTGATGAGATTTGATGATTTTTGGTTGAGCATAAATATTTTTTTCGGCAGCAAGTAACTGCTTCAGCTGTGTTTTCGACGAGCTGCTTCATAAACATTCGCTCTTGGTAGATTTCATATGACCCATTAATGTAAAGCATTTGTGAATGCATGCCAATGCAGAGTGCATAAATAATTACTCCACAACTTTTTTTACAGAGTTAGAACATACCTTGTGGAGATGTGAATATTTTTGCTTGAGTATAAATATTTTTTTCGGCAGCAAGTAAATGCTTCAGCTGTGTTTTCGATGCTGCTTCACAAACAGGGGCGCATCTAGGGGGTCTGTTTAGCTGTCATAACAGACCCCTTTGCACCACAGGTACTCAGCGTTAAAGCCGATAAAATATCAAACGCCACTGCAGGTCTCTAATGCAGCTGTTTTGGAACAGGCAATAGCCTACATTTCCCATGTAACACTGCATAGTGCTATTACAAAACAACAACGTCCCTGCGTTGTCTAAATAGCGCCTGCGCAGTGACATGAAACAATCCACGTTTTTGAACACTTGAAATTGATATTGCGTCGAACGCACGTGTTTCTGAATTTCCTCCTCTGGCAGTGCCGGCTTCAATGTTGTCAGAATCTCATATACTGCCACACACACGCATGAGCGGTTATGTAATATTTTGCTTCATGGCAAGAGGACAATTGCCAATCACGATCGTTTTGTTTTACAGTTTCGGGCTAATTTTATCTGCTGTTTACACCTACTAGGTTATGACAAAATTCAGTAAGTTTAGGCTTTCCTCAGCGTCACTCCAAGTAACATGAGTTCCTTTCCACTGAAAGTATAATTTTATAAGCAACTTTTCATATTAGAAGGCACGTCAGCTAGTCTCAAAAATCGTGGTCGTATTATCTGAACAAAATATCAGTCAAGCGTCGCATTTCGAAAATAACCTTTTTAGAACCGAACAGTTGACAATGTTGTTTTCTGCGCAAGAAGTCCTACATTGATTTCGAGTAATTCACTTTCACATTACGATGCAAAGTAATCAGAGCAATTGCAATTCAATTGTTCTTCTCCGCAGTGATTTTGCAAGTATATTTGTAACACCGCCATCTTGATAGACAGCGCGCTCCACAGACGCATTTGTGCAGCTGGTTGTCAGCATCGATTTTAAAGTGTATGTTCGTTCGGATAAACAGCTCTCATTGCTATACGATTGACATATGTCATATCAGTAGAACAAAAACGCTAAGCCGGATTACGCCAACTGTTACTTAGTTGTTTATTAAATCACAATGCAAGGGTGAGTTTATTTTCTACATACAATGAATGTAACAGTGGCAGACCCTGCAGGACGCAGTTATAGGTCTCGCGTATAAATCTCATTCTGAATGCATAGTTGCTTATGCATATGGATCTGCTAATAAACAAAAACAACTGAGAGTTTCATTTGGTCATGTTTCACATGCAGTCTACATATTTGCTTAAGTTGACAGTTCATCTGAGACTGCTCTATAGTTTGTTTCTGTTTCCCCTTTGAACATTCGCTTAGGCCAGACCCGTATCCTAGGTCCAAAGGTTTGCGGGGGCACAAAACATTTTTAGGGGTCAAGATTTCTGTTTTTGCTATATTTTTTAATAAAATATTTTCTTGGCAAAACAAAATTTGGAGCACAAAAAAATTTAGGGGGGATTGTCCCCAAATGCCCACCGTGGCTACAGGTCTGATTCCGATTTCCCAGATACCTCGCTAAACCGGCATTATTAGACGAAACAAAGTAGTTTGGATAAACAAACTAGAGTTACTGTATTTTTGGGACCATAAGGCGCAGTATCAAAATTTGAAGGCTGGCTGTTCTTTTCTCATACATAAAATGCACTGGATTATAAGGTGCTTAAATGAAGCAAAACTTAGATACCGTAAGCCAAACTGTATTTAACTCCTTCCCAATAACTCCCGAGTGCCGAGTCGCCACTGGGAGTTCAATCTGTCATTACATACGAGGGAGTTTGATCTGTCACACATGCCTAATCCGCCAGACACAAATAGAATAAAATAAAAGTTGCACGCGTGTTTGATTTGGTGTGCGCCAATGTAGTCAGCAGCCTCGCCCAGTTACACTATCTGTGGTACGTGCTAGCTACTCTCGTGTGCTGCACATTGCAGTTGTTGTTGGTTTATTACGTCTGTTTACAAAAAATTGTAACTAGTAATCAAAATAAATGATATCGTTTAGCGTGTAAAACTGGTTCTGGATGAGAAAGCACAACCAGATTCATATAATATGCGCACCGCATCATAAGGCGCACTTTCGATTTTTGAGAAACTTAAAGGGTTTTAAGTGCACCTTATGGTCCGAAAAATACAGTAATTGCCCTAATTTGTTTGTAGGCAATCATCTGCTTACCGCCCTCGCAAAAACCTGTGAGTGAATGTTACGTCATAGAGTGGTTTAAATATTTTTTTATTACTCTACAACATTTTTACTGAGTTAGAACATATCACATAGAGATTTGATGATTTTTGGTTGAGCACAAATATTTTTTTCAGCAGCAAGTACATGCTTCAGCCGTTTTTTCAACGCTGGTTCACAAACATTCGTTCTTGGCAGATTTCAAATGACCCGTTAGTGTTAAAGCATTTCTGATCGCATGCCAGTTTGATGTGGATAAAAAATTAGTGTGAGTTGGAACATCATGTAGAGAGTTGACAGTTTTAGCTGCTGCAAAATAATTTTATTTTCAACAGCAAGTAACTGCTGGAGCCACCTGTTCGGCTGCTTCACAAACATTCGCACTTGGCAATGCGCGCTGCTTCGCAAACATTCACACTTGGCAGTCTTCAAACGGCCTGTTAGTGCAGTCTTTGTAAGGCAGGAAGGGCATCGCGAAGAATAACACCCGTTGATTTGCGAAAAGGCAGCAATTCAGTGATTGTGATCTTTTTGCTGCTTCTCAACAATACATATCAATGGAGATTTAGAATTCAACAGAGGACAATAAAAGTTGCTGCCAACAATAGCGAACATTGCACCCTTGCCGCTCATCCTTTACCATCGCAACAACGCCAAGCACCCGAACATGCGTGCATAACTTTTTCACAAATCTCAAATCATATTTACATCCAGCTGATAAAAATGTTGGAGTTTCCTCTTATTTCAAGCACTACAATCTTGACATGTGGCCGCTACAAGGTAATCACAACATGCTCTGTGATATTCACATCTTTTCTGCAACAACAACAACAGCAGCAGAAGTGTTACATTTCAGCATCCAAGAGCTGGCAACTGTCAAATGCTCAGGCCACGTGCAAGTAAAATTTAGAGTTGTTTTTTTTGTGCAAAGAAAATTATGTGTGGCTTTTTCAGCTAAAATAAAATTTTGCGTTTTTATTTGTGGTACAATGTGTGTAATAATTTTTTTTTCTGGAGTTCAGTTAGTGCAACGAAAATATCTTTCAAGGTTTTATGTAATGAAACGAAATAGTGCTGTACGTTTCAGTCAAATCAAAACCAAACTGAGTTACTTAGCGATCAGCAAAGCAAAGCAGAAATGCTGTCTGGGACCAGGTGATACAAAAACTGTCATAACTTTTCTTCTCTACAATTTTTTAATTTCAAACTTAGCTATAGCAACTGTTTCTGTGATTTTTACATTTTTCCCATTGTTGGAATAGGTGCAATAAACTTTCAAAGTAAAAAAACAGGCAATCCACCCTTATTTTCAGGTGATTTTTCTTTCCAAAAGAAGTGGAAAATTTTTTTTATTTCGATTTTCACAATATGACTGACGTTTTTGTGCAGAATTTGTGTTTCTATCATGTAAGGTTTTCCATCCAGAGCCTTTTTAAGACAATGCCTTGCCCACTCAAGTGCCAGTGGGAAAACCATACCAGTGTTCTAGCATCAGACAGCAGCCATGAATATACCGTGGACTGGCGGTCAATGAGTTTAAAAAACAACAACAATAAAACCCATCAAAAAAAACAAAACGTTTCTTTTGAAAAATGTACTAAGAGGTAAAAAATAAAATAAGCAGGACACTTGAACAAACAAAACAACAGCAATGAAATTTAAAGGATTGAAAAAAAGAGAAGAATAAATCGAACAGTTTGAGTAAATTCTAATGGTTATCTTCTTCAGCTATGCACAATCAGTATATTTTAGCCAATTTTTCTGCCTTCTCTGCATCTAAACTTTTACTGATTTTGAACCATACCAAATCATATATTGAAAAAATGCACTCTACAGATGCTGAACTATCAGGGCATGTATATAAACCTGACGTGAAACTAGAGTTTGTGTGGGAATGGTTTTTCTCTGTTTGCTGTGTGCATGCTTGCCAAGCCTTACCACTTAGGATTGAACTGATTAATAACACATTGCTAAAACAAAGATGGGGTACATTTCTTTACCCTCAATTTTGAATGCCATAGTAGGTATCACATATTATTATTGTGTAATTCTGAAAATAGTGATATTGCACGGAATAAAAACAGTTCAGAATGGCGTTTTTCCATTTTAATCAAAAAAAGAACAAAATGTTGTTTCTTTTTAAAAACTTTTTAACACTTTGAGAACCGGCGTACGATATATTCGTACTTCGATTTTGGCCTAAAAAACAGCAGTTTTTGGTTGTCTTACAAACACCCTAGCTCTTCTGCCAATTGCGCTAAAGAGCTGTTCAAGGGTTCAAACGGATCGGCCAGTCTAGTAGATTGCACTCGAAAAAAAAATTTTTTGGTTGGGGCATGTGGATTTTTTGTAACTGACGTCATAAGTGAACTAGTTTTGGGGTCACTTTGGCTCATGTTGCCTGGCCTAGGGCCCAACCGCTAGGCCAAAGTGTTTCGCTGAAGTTTTCGTTGGAAACTAGGCTCAAGTCCGAGTCTTTTCAGCCTTTGATCAACTTTCTAGCGTTTCTGGTTCAAAAGTTATGATCTAAAATAACCAAATTAATTAATTATCTGATTGGCTAATTAGTCAAATATTTTGACTAACTTACAACACAGCTTTTGAACCCGAAACCCCAGCAGTTCATACAAAGTATCAAAAGACTCGGATTGTAGCCTAGTTTCCAGTCAAAACTTCAGCAAAATACTACCACTTAACGGTTGGCGCCCAGGGCCAGGCAAAGTAGGCCAAAGTGGCCTAAAAGTCCTCCACTTATGACGTCACTCACAAAAATCCTGCAACCCCCAAGCAAAAAATTTTTTTTCAAGTGAAGATTAGAAGACTTTCCACGTCTTTGGAGACTTTTACTGGGTCTGTAGAGCATATCGGACTGCAGAAATTCCCGTGCAAAGTCACGTGCGTTTAGGTGTTTTTTTTCCGAAAATCCCTGAAACCAGCCAGATGCCAAAGATTTAAAAACCAGAGCCGGAGCTACAGCCATCTGAGAGGTAACTCCAGCACCGGGTCATTTCTTAGATACTAACAGTTTTGCCAAATAGACTTATGCGTGCTTTTCATAGCACACTAAATGCAATTGTTATTAGTTATGACATCAGACTACAACAACGGATCTGCAAGCCTTGATTTTCTTTGGTTTAATCATCGCTAAAGCTGTGGCATTGTAGCTGGCAGCCGCCCTTTGTGTGGGTTTTAGCAGTCTTTCAGTAAGAGATTTTATTTCAGTAAGAGATGATGATGCCTAAAATATACACTCTGCAAGAGCTTAATGTCCGATTCTTTTCTGGAAAGGGATTCCTTTCGATAGACAGTGTCTTTCAGTAAAACCTCTAATATTTGGTGTAACAGATTTCGTTAGTGCAACAAAACATGTCAATTGACTTGTGGTAAAACTTTTTTGTGCATATATAATAAAATATCCATAGCTTTTCTAGCTGCATAATCATGCTGTTAACACTTTGAAAGCCGGGTTAATTCAAGCAGTTCGCAAAAAGCAGCTGATTTGAACGTGGCTTTGCGGATATCTCTGCTCCTGTTCGCTCTAGCAACTCGGCGAAAATCTCAAAAAACGTGGCAAGTCTAGTAGATTGCACTCGAAAAGAAATTTTTGCCTGGGGGGTGCGGGTTTTCTGTGAGTGACGTCATAAGTGGAGGACTTTTAGGCCACCTTGGCCCACTTTGCCTGGCCATGGGCGCCAACCGTTAGGTGGTAGTATTTCGCTGAAGTTTTTACTGGAAACTAGACTACAATCTGAGTCTTTTGATACTTTGGATGACCTGCTGGGGTTTCGGGTTCAAAAGTTGTGATGTAAGTTAGTCAAAATATTTGACTAATTAGCCAATCAGATAATTAATTAATTTGGTTATTTTAGATCATAACTTTTGAACCAGAAACGCTAGAAAGTCGATCAAAGGCTTAAAAAACTCAGACTCGAGTCTAGTTTCCAATGAAAACTTCAGCGAAACACTTTGGCCTAGTGGTTGGGCCCTAGGCCAGGCAACATGAGCGAAAATGACCCTAAAACTACTTCACTTATGACGTCAGTCACAAAAAATCCGCACCCCTCTCAGGCAAAAATTATTTTTCGAGTGCAATCTACTAGGCTGGCCGATCCGTTTAAGCCATTGAACAGCTCTCTAGCGCAATTGGCGGAGGAGCTAAAGCGTTGGTAAGGCAAACGAAAACTGCTGTTTTTTTGCAAAAATCGCCAAAACCACCCAGACGCCAAGGTGTTAAGTTATGATACCATTGCAGATTTAAGAATGAAATGTATGGCACACCATTGTAAAGAAAGATTTTTTTATTAGAAACCATTAGGCTTACTTTAGAAGCAGCCGAAATGTGGTTCTGCTGCAGAATTCTCTGCATTCCATGGACAGCGCACCAAACTAAAGTGTCAGTCCTTCAAAGAATGAGACAAGAGCGTAAACTGCTTTGTTGTATAGAACAAAGACAGCTCAAATTTTTTGGCCATGTTATATTCAAAGGAGATCTTGAAGATCTTGCTGAGTGGTAGCATCCCAGGAAAATGTGCAAGGGGTGCTTAGAATTTTACTTTCATCAATAACTTCAATGGTTTGTGTAAAAATCCTGGGAAATTATGGGAGACTGCACAAAATAGAACACAATATGAAAACATCATAATACATCGATAGCTGGATCAGCCATGATACCGAAAGAGGGAGAGGCTTACTAGATTACTAGCAAAGTTCACTAGGAAACATTATGTATACAAGCAGTCGTAACATGAAAGTTATAATTGGTAGCAAATTATCATTGCTTTGCTCAGCAGTGCATTATCAGGAGGGAAATAAAAATCAGTGTGAACAAATGTGGACTTTTCTTGAAGTTTGCATCTGTGGAAAAAAATTCTAAGTTTTCAGCATGGTAACCAGTCTTATTTTCTCCTAAGCTTTGCAGGTTGAAGCTTTACTTTGTGATTCATCACTGTTTGTTATGAGTGCAAAAGATAAGAATTCAGAAGTTTTCAGCCATTTTCAAAAAGTCGAAGGTGAATTTCTTTCTTGCTATAAGTCATAATATTTTTTCGAACTTTTAAACACATCTTTGTATTTGTGTTAATGGGAACGTGTGCATGTTTGAAAGAACACATGAGAGAGGTGACCAACAATGTGTTTTGTACTTTTTGCATGGTTTACCCAGTCAGCGCTGTTAGCTGGAATCGCCAAGACTGAAAAAGGCAAAGCATGCAACAAGTGCAGAACACATGGTCAATTTCGACTGCTCTGTGTTTAAATGCTTAGACACAGATGTAGATTTTCAAACAGCCATTTTCTTGATTCTGGTCATAAGAAACAAAAGGTCTTCAGGCAATGATGGCAAAACCAACAACTGCCTTTCCAGAAATTGTTTTTCTATTATGAGTTACGTTTCTGCTAGCAACTCTTTTCTGAATCATATGAACCTGTGATTGTTGTTTTTCACTGATCTCCTCATGGTAAGAGCGTTGTTTGTAAAAAAAGCTACAAGATTTAAGTTACTCAAAAAGTTGGGTATATTATCTTAGTTTTGTGTAATTGATTTAAATCATTTTCCATTCAACTTGAGGCACGTCAATCACCAAGACAATTAAAATTTTAACATCTTGGTTGCCGGTGCACAAATACATCGTACTTGGAAATCGACCCAAAATCAAGCATATTTCCGTGGTCTTACCAACCGCATAGCTCCTCAGCAGATTACACTGAAGAGTTGTTCAAACCCTCAAAGTCTGAGATCCTGCAATAAAAAAATTTTTGGTTTTGGGTTTCTGTTTTTGTGTGAGTAGTGTCATAAGTAAGGTACATTTCTGGCCATTTTGGCTCATGTTGCCTGGCCTAGAGCCAAACTGCTAGACAGAACTATTTTGCTTAAGTTTTCAAGTTTTCATTGGAAACTAGGCTAGAATCGAGTCTTTTGAGCCCTTGATCAATTTTCCAACATTTCTGGTTCAAAAGTTATGGTCTAAAATGAACAAAATAATTAATATCTAATTCAGTGGTTCCCAACCTTTTTTGATGCATTCCTCCCTTTGCTCATTTTCGAACTTTTCATTCCTCCCTCATGACACAAAACTTTTTTATTCCTCCCCTATTACACGAGTCTGCAAGAATAATTGATTTTCCAATATATTCTTTCTTACCTGCTTTTTACCTGTCACGGTGTAGCTTCGAGTTCGTAGGCTAGTACTAACTACAATTGGAACAATAGTCTTCATTGACGACAATAACGTGATCAATAAAAGTGGGAAAAAACTATTTCTGGTCAAATAATGACACGTAAGTTTGTCAACGAAAGCTTGTGATAGTGCACTAAATAACTCACAAATATAAAGTGATATAACTATTGAAAGAGTCAATGTCAATAAAAAGAAGCACAACACTTACTGTACACTGAATAGGTAACTTAACTGCAAAGTGGAAATTCCTTCCCTGAACTCATGAAATTCCTCCCTGGGGGGGAATTCCTCCCCGGTTGGGAACCACTGATCTAATTAGTGGATTAATTACTAATTTTGTTGTTTTTAGGTCATAACTTTTGAACCTGAAGCCCTAGAAAGTCATATAAAGTAATAAGTATCGAAAGACTTGGATTTTAGCCTAGTTTCTAATATAAAGTTGAGTGAAAACAACCATCTAGCGGTTTGGGTCTAGGGCCAGATGAAGTGGTATAAAAAGGCTTGAAACTATTCCATTATGACGTCCCTCACAAAAAAACTAAAACCCAAAACCAAACAATTTTTTTTCATTGCAGAAAAGAGTCTTTTAAGGGTTTGAACAGCTCACAGCTCTCTAGTGCAATTGACGGCAGAGATATTCCCATTGAAATACACGTGTAAACTGCTGGTTTTTAGCCTAAACCATACCAGCAGCCAAGGTGTTAATGTGTGAAAAAAAAAGAAGCTGGAGCCATGAAAAATAAAAGCTCCAGATATGAAGCCACATTCATGAAAATCAAGAGCTCCGGAGCTCGAGCCATGTTCATAAAACAAAAACAAAGAGCTATGGAGCAGGAGCTGTGTCCATTTTTACAATGGCTCTGCAGCCCTGGATAAAACACATCAGTAATCACAATTATAGTTGATAAAAACACCATCATAATAAAAGCTCATAAATCTTTGAAAGTGCATAAACCAAAAATAGGGGCCCTCTCAAAGTGCATAAATTAAAAATGGGACCCTTATTTTGCACCCCTTGTGCACTCACTAAGACCACTACTGCTGCCCAACACCTTGCCAAGAGCAAAATGAGCACTCCACTAACTTTGTCTCAAGTTGAGATGAAAGAAGAGAAAAAGACTCAGTTGTATACCATGTTGCACAACAACAACAAAGCACTTGCATGTTCCAAAACAGCTTATTGATTACTGCAGGCTTAAACTGTGAGGCAAGAAATAAGTTGCCTACTGTGACTAGTTGCTGTTTAGCCATTCACAACAAACTTATAGTTGCATGCAAAACACACATAAAAATGCAGCTCACTTACCAACAACAGTTCCAAACAAAGTGTATCCAATTATTTTGTATCTATGTTGAGACATGGCTAACTCCAGCTACAGTGCATGGTGCTTACAAATAAGCCAACAGAGAAACAGTGCTTGGTTTAAGGCTGTTGTGTTCCTATGAGTAAACGGTCTGCAATTGCCTAAGATTTTCACACTAATCAAATTATAATATCTCCTGCAAATACAATTAGTTACCAACAGTACACAATAGGTACATTTAGCAGTTGACACATTGTTTATATTGTTAGTACCATATGTACTTGATGTCATGAATTTAGACAAGAGAATTTACCACAAGCATTGTTAATTGCTAAATAGTCAAAAATATATTGTTCTAACCTTAAATGTTTGAAGCTTGTGACATTGCTTACTAAACAGAATATAAGAAATATGTCAACAAACAACCAAAAAAAATATAAATGCAATACAAAAATAAGAAACAGTGCAATCAGCCATATTCAACCATATTCTATTTGAATAAGTTTCAGAGATGAGAGATATTCTAGGCATAAATATATATTGTAGACCAGGGGTTCCCAACCTTTCTCTGACCAAGTACCCCTTCAGCATTTCAACAGATAAATGTGTACCCCTAAAATTTATCATAGGGGAGTACACATTTATCTGTTGAAATGCTGGTCTACATTGTATATTTTTAACAACAAAAATATAAGGATTTTCAAAAATAATATTCACTGATATATGTATAAATATTTAAACAAATAATATATTAATATATTTTTACCTTCTATTGCTAACCTTAAATGTACCCCTTCAGATAAGCAAATGTCCCCTAGGGGTACATGTACCCCAGGTTGAGAACCCCTGGTGTAGACTAACTAAAGCCACTTGTCTAAAATTCTGAAAGGGCGCTGGGCATCCAGGGTGAGTAAATGTGGAGTTTGTCAGGGAATCGTCTTGAAAAAATATGAGGCCCTAGTGTGTAATAGAGTGTGCACAAAATGGTACCATTGCATACGCATCAGAATGTCACATGAACAATATCAGGTATTTCGTGATGACTACAACAGAGATAATGCATTGATGTGGTTATGCTATAGATGCCAAGATCAAGATAAGGGAATCACCCAAAAAGTAACGCCTATAGCAATGGTGCACAACCTGCATGTGGCCTTCGATAATGAAATTTGCGGCTGTCCACATGTAATTTAAAATACAAGGTTTGGCGGCCATGTTGGCATATATTGAAGCAAAACAAATGTAAGGCAAGAAAATCAGTCGACACAAAACGTAACAATCTGGATGGTGATGTCACAAAGAGTTATAGAATGAATACGCAATGTATGTTTGAATGTGTTCTGTATTGGTTGGCACCAGTGTTACTAACTGGTGTATATATATATATATAGACCAAAAATTTGGTATATTTTCAAAGAGGTTGGTATATACATTTTTGATTTGGTATATATGAAAAACTTGGTATATTTTTGTCAGAGGTTTTAGTTGAGATTTTAAACCAACTTATTTGGTTTATTACAAAGCGGAAACAGATAAACCGATAGTGGTGTTAAAGCTATATAAAAAAGTTTAGTGATTTTGTTTAACATGGGAGTGATCATGCACTTTGGGTGAGTGGAAAGCGAGATTGGAGGACAGCTGAGCAGTTGTGAAAAAACTGAACTTATCTCTGAGTATGGGCTTAGTTTTAATCAGCCAATGCATCCAAATATGGGAAAGCTGTGTACGAGAGTACCAGAAAGAAGATTTAGCAAAGAGTGATTGACAGAGATTGCATGGCTTGTAAAGCAGTATTCTGCTAGTGCTGTGTATCCCTTCTGCTAATAGTGCAAAAAGAAAATTGCCAGCTATTATAGAGCAAAGTAATGTCCTGCACTACAAAGGAAATGAGAATGTAGTTGGAGTTGTTCCAAGGTTGAATTTTCCAGTGGTTACTAAATCTGTCACTGCTAAAATTAACAAAGTAGAAATTGAGCTTGCAGCATCTCTATGATGGTGCTGCGCAACAGCAACTGTTAACCATCCACGTGAAGCAATCGTAAGGCATTGAAAAAATAACAATAAATAAGTTGTTAATTTTTTGTTACAGATATAAATTTGGTATACTTTTAGACTAGATTTGGTATATTCGTTGTAAGAACAGTTGGCAATAGGTAGTGTTGCGATCGGAAATCCCGAGCGGCATATGCGCAAAGTTTCTCACCGTGGCAACAAGCAACAATAGAGATCACCCGACGAGATCACTCTTGTTGTCACCGTTAGCAAGCACAATTAACTGTTCACCAGGTTCACAAGCATTATTAGAGGTCACTTACCAAGATCACTCCATCCAGATCACTCTATTATTGTTTGTTCGCTCCACACACATATATTTTTGCTCTTGGCGCACATCCCACTCGTGGTGAATCACACAATCAACGCAACGCCACCGGAGAGGTTGCAACAGTAATATCTCATAAATATAACTCGAACTCATTGGCGGCCGTACTTCATACAAATAAAAGCAATGTGGCTGCCAATAGCAAAAAGGTTGTACACCCCTGGTCTATAGCATTGGATAAGATGAAAGACATAAAGGAAATCAGAAAAGTCTCAATTCAGCATATCAAAAAATTGTAGGATGGAAAAAAGATATGCAAATCACAAGAGGATAAGCTGGAAAAACACTAATTGCAGAAGTGTCTCGTCTTGCAAGACTCTTTTAATGCCAGTAAAAGATGGGAGCCAGTAGCAATCCACATGCTTCAAGTATTTCTGCTACTACTACTCCAGAAGCCATCACTCAAATAAAAAAACAGATAACATGTCAAATACGTGAACAAAAGAAATGAATGGTAGAAACATGGAAAGCTACAAGAACTGAGCTCAGAGTGCGAAGCTATTCAAACAAGACTCAAAAAATTAATCAAAGCCAAAAAACATTCAGACCGGAAAGCTTTCTGTAGACTAATCCTGCAAATTTGTGGACACACAACAATGACATAGAAGGAAAACATGGCATCACTACAGACATCATAAACACAAAGAAGCCAAAAGAAAAGCACACAAATGCAGCTGAACTAAAACAATCTGCCTTAACTACCAAGCATGAAACCTAAACAGAAAGAGTCATGTTTGAAAATATAACTCAAGATGAAACCACATCTAGTGCAAAAAAACTCATTTGGGGTCTGGAGCACCAACACAGATAGACATGGAAACTTGAGGAGAAATGATTTGTTAGAAATCATATGGCACCCACTCGCAAAAAGTTAGCTGATGAAATTGTCACCCTTGTCAGGCATCTCTTCTCTTGACAGACACAATTCCACACGATCACATATCTCGCATGCAGACTTGTTCCACTAAAGAAAACAGACAATGGCATAAGGCCAGTAGGTGTTGGAGAATCATTGGCAAAACATTCAAAGGACTACTACAGGAAGACATCACCTCCGTGCAGTGGGAACACTGCAAACGTGTGCCGGACTGGAATTAGGCATAGAGAAGTAGCAATACATACTGCTGTAAGAAAAAGTTACGAAGAAAAAAATGAATGTTTGTTGTTAGTGGATGCAGAAAATGCATTCAACAAACTCAACAGAAAAGTCAGTCCAGAAAACATCAAAAGACTGTGTGTGTCCTCCCATGCACACATACCTACACAACAGCTACAACGTTTCTACCATGCTATATCTGGAAAATGAGAGCCACATGCTGTCATAGGAGGGCATGACACAAGGTGACAATCCATCCAGCAATGGCAACGTATGCCTTTTCCACACAACACCAGGGTAAAGCTAGCCGTCACTTCGCCCAGCCGTCACTTTTGCGATTTGGCGAAAAAAACGCCAAAACAAAAACGTACAGATAAGCTAAAAAATAACTCAAGAAAAACATATTACGGAAAAATCATATCACAAAC
>Ga0210059_1003799_pt1 | contig 24275 bp, 18 predicted proteins | sample Ectturendosymbi2_FD_188042 | JGI IMG/M metagenome (GOLD analysis project Ga0210059, IMG submission 188042) | Ecteinascidia turbinata endosymbiont from Florida, USA - Sample 2 (SPAdes) (version 2) | ecosystem: Host-associated > Tunicates > Ascidians > Unclassified | place: Key West, Florida...
CCCCAAAATTTTTCAGGTCTCTTTCTGAAAGTCCTACACAGACCATTGACAGCTCCCCTTGTTGCAAAACTGGCCCCTCCAGTGGCCCCCCCAAATGAAAATGTCTGTCTCCGCCCCTGGGTAACACTTATTACAACACTACTGCAGCTTAGGGTGCTAATCCAGGTAAAATGTGAATGTGTGTGACATGACATACCATCAATCAAACACACACTGCAATGTTCAAGCACTCATTCGCAAAGTAAAATGCTATTGTATTCCTCAAAGTATGGGGATGAATACATACAATCTGTCTGCATCGAAGCATGCAACCATATGTTGTTAGACTTTCTGCATCTTTTGACAAACAAGTACTTGTATTTTGGTATTAATGCTTCAAATATAGGAATATTATATTGAACCTGATTACTACTAACACTTGCTCTCCAAGGCGGGTTGTATAGAACTCTGCATCCAAAATTGTAGGCCACATGCAATCACTGCATGCAGAACTTCCTGACGTTACACCATAATTGTGATGTATACGTGGGTGTACAAAAGGAATGAAAAAGTACATTTTTTACTGCATTTGAACATTAAGAAAAAGAGCATCTTCTTTGCTGCACAATATTGATATCACAGTTGTCTCTGAATGTCTCTGTCATCTGAGAGCTTAGTATCCTAAACAATCCCCAAATATCTGTATTGGTTAACAGATTTTACATTTTGACCACCCAGTGTCAGTAATGGGGTGACTGTGCTTTTTGCACTCTTAGCCTTAAATATCATACAAACAGTTTTGTAGCAGTAGAAAATAATCCCATGCGATTCTGCATAAGCTTGATGCACATCTAGTATTCTTTGTAACCAATGCACACTTGAACAAAACACACAAATATCATCAGCAAACACCAAGTGATTTAATAAGACTTAACCAATATAACACCCTGCTTTAATGTTGTTTAGTTCGTTGGATAAATCATCTAAATAAACAACATGCAAGAATGGTCTCAGTACTCCCCCTTGTTTAACCCCATTAGACACATGAAACGGTTCAGACAAATGCTTGCCCCATTTTATATGCATTGTTTGTTCCTTGTATTAATGTTTCATTAGGCGTACAAAACACGTTGGCACCTTTCTTTGAATTAGTTTCTCAAATAATTTCATGTGCAGTACTTGATCGAATGCTTTTGAGGCATCTAAAAAAATAGCATGCACTAATGAGGCATGGTTTACTAAGTATGAAGCAGTTTGCTTCAACAAAAACGTACACTGATCAGTACTATGTCCAGCCTTAAAGCCAAATTGATTGTCTGTGGTTCCAAGGAAAGGAGAGATGCAAGATAATATGAAATGTTCAAGTAGCTTTGACACTACTGTGGCCACTGCCACAGGTCTGTAATTTGATGTGTCAGACATATTCCCATTCTTGTTTTTGCATATGGGAACTCTTACTGTGTTTAAACAAGAACTGGGTATACACCTGTGAACAATGCACATATTAAACAGTTCACTGAGGAAAACACAGATTCATCTGCATACAACAAGTGCTATGCAGAAATACAGTCAGGCCCTGGTGTCTTGTTCAAGGGCAGTTTTTGAAGAAGTGATCTCAGCAAAACAACAGAACACATGGGCATTTCATGACCCAGATAGTTCTCCTTGCAGTCTCTGCTGTGTTCCATAGACTCATTGGCAGATATTTCAGAGTTTAATATTCCCTTGAAATAGTCCTTCCACATTTTAACAATCTCTGAACCACCATTTACCCCACTCACCAATGTTGGTAGTGTTGTGGATATGGTTTTGTTGTTGACCTTCTGCCAAAATGTCTTACTGGTTTTATCAGCCTGCAGTGCAGCTGCAACGCCATTGGCCTTATGTATTTCAACATCTTTGCAGCATTGCCACAGTGAATATTTGAAATCCTTTTTTGGTTTAACCGTGTTCCTGTATGTGCCACCAGTCTTGGGTCTATTGTAGTTTACCCATAACTAGAAGGCTGCCTTTGCAATTTGATGTTTTGATTTGACCACCGACTTCCAGTCGGGATTGTTAAATTTACCAGCATTCCTTTTACCTGTTGTTTTAAATGCAGAGGAAGTAGCAGCAAGCAGAGAACTGGTCAACTCTGCATGAAATTTTTCTATTTCTTCCAGATGTTTCTCATCCGTACAATTAAAGTTTTGACAGTGCATAGCTTCTATGGGTAATTGCAATTGATCAAGTACGTTTTTGCTTTCATAGAAGTAATCCTCTCTTTTGTGGGCCATAACCTTAAGCCAGTCAATTTGACATGGCTGGGGCTCCATCACCTCATCATCAAATTCAGGAAGGTGGGAGCACTGAATATGCTGACTGCTATAGCCCGATGATCAGAAATTATGCACTCAGTTAGCACTTCCATATTGAACATTGCTTGATGCACTGAAAATGTATTATCTTACATTATTATTTGCAGCTGTTGATTGTAAGCAAGCTCATGTTTTACCTTTTTACATCTGGAAATCTCTCTTGTGTTTTTTGTAACTTTAGGTTAGTGTGATGATATTGAAAAAGTAGATTTGTGTACTGTGACCATACATTTACCTCTATGCAATGCCTCCTTCAGTGGAAGATGCAAGAAATTTTATTGAGATCAAACCTGTGCCTGCTTGGAAGGAAGCAAGTGATTCTAGGTTGCTTGCAAGAAGTTTACATCATTATAACCTTGCTGAACCATCACGAGATAAAGTTTTCAAAAACAATTACTCACGAAGGTTCAACATACTTTTATTGTTTTTTTGTACTTCGCTGCTAATATATTGTTTTTAAAAGTGGTTTCTCTAATAGTTTATTATTTTATACTTTACTACAAAACTTAAAAATTTCTAAACTAGGCAATATTTTTAGCAGCAATTTAGCCATTCCTGGATTACCCTGACTTGATAACATGCTGCATAGTACTGGAAGAATGACAACTGCATGCAATGCATAAGTCCTTGCACATCATGTGATCTGACAGCTTAAACTGTTTGCCCACATTTATTATAATGTTAGCATTTAGCCTTGTTTGTAAATTGAATTATTTATTTGAAAATTTGACTGTCACAAAATTCAAAAGATGGTTTTATTATGCTTGCATTCAGGCATGGATTTACCATTAGGCTAAAAAGGTTTAAGCCTAGGGCCCCTGATTTTGGGGGCCCAAAAATTTTGCGAGTAAGGACAATTTCCAGCATTTCTGTACGCAATTATATTTGTGCTTTTGATTTGGTTCAACACACATTTTTTACTATGCCACTAACAAAAGATCTCTATGGAAGAGTGAGCGCGAAGGATTGACATGATTGATTATGAGCATTCACTTTTTCTGGCATTGAGAATTGGTCATTGTTACATATATAATGTGTGGAACGAAACGCTTTAATCCATTTTTCAGATTACACAAGGCCAGTGAGGTACTCCATACATATGTAATGGGAGTGTGGTCAGATAACTTCACCACTGCCTTTTTCATTAGTTTCAATAAGACTGATTTTGTTCCTGATATTGAGGGTATTCAGAATAAAGTAATATGTTTATGAATTGGAACAACTTGTTCAGTGAATGTAATTAGCACATGTAGTGCTAGTATGGCATCAGTTGTTACAAACCTTCCAGAAGGGTCCTGATTTAAAGTAGCCTAAAGCCCCGAAAATGAAAATTCGCCTCTGCTTACATTGTACAACTTTTGGAGTGCCACAAGTGGTCTGTTGGTACCAATCTCCACCCTGCATTTAGCTGCCACAAAATAATATTTTTCAACGCTATTAACGGTTTGTTACTTTTACAAATTGTTGACTTGTTAGAAGTGTTTTTATGGTGTGCCATGATTATCTACTAGTACTTTCAAGAACCTCCACACGAAAACATGTTCCATTATTAGTTTATTTCAAACTGTGAGAAATAATGTTGACTTGTGGAGCTTTTGAGGAGTCTGCCTGTGGTGCTCCCCTTCCATAACTTTAGTGATACTGCTGCACCTATCCACATTTCACTGACAATTCACTAAAAGGGCAAAAGCAGCTAAATCTGCCTGCAAACTGTTTACTAGGAAATAGATTTTCATGTTGATGCATTTCCAGTCCTTATTCAAATAGAATCTGTGGTCAGTTTTATGATAAAAAAATTTTTGACTGAAGATGGACTAAGAATAATCCGAAATGTCTCAAAATAAAAATGTATAGTTTTTTGAAGGCTTTTTTAGTGTTGATGAAACTGTTAGCGTTTCTCAAATTTGGTTTGGGTTTCATCAACCCTCAGCCCTTTACGTTTGTAGAAGAACTAAAATTTTATAAAATTTTTCAATAATTTGCAGAGATAGAAGACAGTACTGGTGATCAAGTTCTATACAAAGGTTACAGGATCTTTAAAAGCTTGTGTAGAAGGTTTTTAAAGCTAAAGCTTAAAAGCTAAACCAAAGACAGTCGCAGAAGTATATTGGTTTCATCTTATGTGGCTAAATAATGCACTTGGAATTTTATTTGATTCTCATGCCAAACAACAAATCTCACAACAAAGAGCAATTGATAAGATTTTCTGAGTTAACCTTGCTTTTAGTTTGAAATTTTGTTATACAACTACTGTGCCATGTAGCTATTGGTAGAAACATGTGTATAATTGTTATGAAAAGAATATCTCATTTGTGTTTGAAGATTGCTGCAAAGGACCTCTCAGGGTTACAATTCTGTATCATGGAAGCCATACAGAGTGGTTGGTGATCCATTGCACCTTGAATTGAAGACACTTGTGCAAGTTTCATTAGGGCAAAAAAGCACTGTTCACAGTCAAGTTGGATTTAAGAAAGAGCAAAGATCTGAACAAGTATGAACACAAATGCTTAAATTGCTTAACGTTGCTCAAAGGTATTAAATTATCACTGAATATACAAAATGTTTGCAATTCATAGTCTATTTTTTATAATTTGCTATATGAAATCATGTTCAGGTAATCTTTGCAGAAATTTGATTTTATTTGAGTGTGCTTGTTGCTTATTAGTTTCAACTCAATGACAAGTTATATTCAGGAATGTATACTGATAGACAGGAAGTGCAATACAAGCAATTTAAGATATGCACAGATGAAGATATACTGTGTGTTTCATGATTAAGTTTCAGATGTGTCAAATTACTGTAAATGATTGAAGACCTATCATTGTTGCAGTAACCGTCCTTATTGCGTTACCAAATTAATGTTTACCTCAGGTTGTGATGTGTATCTGTGGTAATTATAAACGGCGCTGCCGCTTCTCTGAATTGCCCGCGTTCCTGATTACGTAATTTCATTCTTGTTGTGTTGACGACTGCCGTGCCTTGATGCGTGTCATTCCGCATTATCTTAGCCAGTCATTATGCTTCGTGCAACTTTGATACACACTATCCATCAGCATTTTTCACCAAACTCCCACAATTGCACGTTGCACTACAACTCGATATGCAACGCACCGTTCCGAATGATCCCAGATTAAACGAACCATTCTCACTATCAGAACTGCAAGCCGTCATTGCAAGTGCTCCTGATACGGCTCCTGGAAACGACAATATTTGCTACCAAATGTTTAAACACATGAAACCTTCTTCTCTCCAACTAGTTCTCCAATTATTCAACCGATACTGGAGGTTTGGCGAATTACCCCAAGCTGGGAGCACTCTATAGTGCTGCCCTTTGCGAAGTCACACAGACCCTCGCATGTACCCTCGTCATATAGGCCAATATCTCTCACTAGCCACGTATGTAAACTAATGGAAAAAATGGTCGGACAATGTCTTAAGTGGTATCTGGAGTATCACAGCCTACTCGACACAAACCAGTCGGGCTTTCGTGCTCGACGCAGAACAACGGATCATATCCTGCGTTTACATGATGCAGTTCAGAAAGCGTTGGCCAATAAGCACAACGTATTAGCAGTTTTCATTGACATTGAAAACGCCTATGATATGGTGAATAAAACAGTGCTCTTGTCAAAACTGTTGGCGTTGGATATAACTGGGGAAATGCTGCGGTTCATTCAGTCCTTCCTTTCTCGCCGGACTCTTCAAATCAGGGTCGGCTCCTCGTTATCCAGTATCAAGGAGTCTGCAAACGGTGCTCCGCAAGGAATTCTTCTCGGTCCGCTCTTGTTTTCTGTCATGATAAACGATGTATCCCGTCATGTGTTCTCTTCCTCGGCCTTATACGCTGATGACTTCTGCTTTTGGGAAAGTGGCTCCGATATTCAATTACTCGAAGCACGCTGCCAAGAGTCTTTATCAAAAGTTGCCACATGGTGTATAAATTCTGGATTCTGCATTTCGCCATCGAAGTCGGCGGCCGTTTTGTTCAGCAGGAAGCGCAAGCCACCAACGGTGAGGTTGGCACTAACCAATGTTCTTATTCCATCAAAGAGGGACTACAAGGATTTGGGGATTACTTTTCAAAGTAACGGCCTGTACACAACCCACAAACAGAACGTTGTGGCCAAATGCCACAAGCGGTTGAATATGATGATGTTCTCAAGAGGTACTTCCAGGGGGCAAGCAAATCCCCCTCCTCACCATCTGCAGATGTCTCGTGCGATCGGTCTTGGAATACGGCATGGAGGCGTATTTTTTCTCTGCTAAATCGATAGTGGATCCACTGATTAAAAATTCAAAATGAAGCGTTGCGTCTGTGCACGGGCGCCAAGCGGAACACACCAATACTGTGCGGAACACACCAATACTGTGCTTCCAGCACGCATGCAACGAGATACCTCTGGGTTTGAAGCATCAATTACTGTGCTCTAAATATAAAGCTCACCTTCTGACGTTTTCTACGCATCCCGCTAAGCCCATTGGCAGGAATGTTTCCCGGACTCTGCGAATTTCTGTTCCTTGAGTATGCTAGCCAAATCGACCATAACTGGCGATCTGCTTCAGGCAAATGTCCTCCGGATTTTTGACTCCCCACCTTGGTTGCTTCACCATCCACTACTGGAATTCTCTGTTTTGAACTTCGCGCAACACTCTGGCACCACCACTGCGGTGCCTTTTTTTCTGTCCAAACTGCATGCGTACTACAGTGGGCATCATAAAATTTATACCGATGGTTCGAAAACAGCTTCACTTATGGGCTGTGGCATATACGTCGAACAGTTAAATATCCGCAAGTCGATTACAATCAACCCGAACGCATCGTTCTTCAGTGCAGAACTGTTTGGTATTCTTATGTGGTGGTCTTTATTGCGTCTTTATCTACGCTGTACCAAAAGTGTTGATCATCACTGACAGTCTCGGCGCATTACAGTCCATTGGAAGCAGGTGCTGGACCACCCACGTCTTCGCCAGCGAGATCGTCCTGTGCTCAACTCTCGCAAAGGCTGGTCGCGAAATAGTGTTTATGTGGGTTTCAGGCCATTGTGGTATTCCTGGAAACGAACTCGCAGATTCATTGGTCAAGATGGCTACATCCGATAACCGCGATCGGGACGTCGGCCAAGTTAGTCACAAAACCGTTAACACCTGTGTGAGCTTCGCAGACATATGTCAGCACCTGCGTGCCCACTATGATCACGTTTGGAATGCCAGGTATCAAAGTGACCCGAAGGAGAAATCCTACAAAGCCGTCTATCCCCGACGACGTAAAGAGGACCTGCAACTTGTCCAAGAAGACACAGCCACGTTGTTTCGGCTGAGAATGGGCCACTGCAAATTGCACCTCCACCTTTTTCGGTTGGGACTCCACCCAGATGGGTTCTGTGACGTGTGCAAAATACCCGAAACTGCATCGCACTTTCTATTGATCTGTCCTAAATACCGAGCACAACGCGAAACACCACTGGCGAGCCTGAAAAAAAATGGGCGTCAATATAAATATTCCGGACGTTCATCGTCACTCAGATGCTTCCCGACTAGTTCGGATATTTGTAGACGAGGCGCGTCGAACCATCTGAAGCATTGATGAACCAGAAATGAGACGTGGCGCTAAAAGACCGGTGATGTCGAAGCGCGAACCCTCCCCCTATAATAATAATTCCGCATTTTTATCTCGTACCAGTCGCTTGTATGCACCGAGTTTGCGCAGCGTTTCCTTTGTTATCCTGACTCAGGCATTAGTTGGTTAAACTCTAGTGAATCGGGAAGTCTGATTTTATTGCGTCACAGTATCACGTTTGTCCAATGCAAGCTGATCCAGAGTTGTAACTATTTATCTGTTGTAGGAAAAGATTTTTCAGTCTGTAGCTTTTATGTGTGTGTCCTAAAGGGAGTTTAAGTTTGTGAGTATTGCTGTTTAAATTTTTCTTGTTTTCGACAATTTCCTTATGAAATATCTCCTAGGCAGGTGATAAAGATTTTTCAGTGGCTTATTTCTTTAAAGTACTTTTGATATAATCATCATGATTCGTTTCTAAACCTGCATTTCCTCTCAATACAGTCATGATGGCAGCAGTCCCAGCAGATCTTGAAATACCCCACCATTCTCAGCGATCTGTGCATATCCTGCTGGTTCTGCATCACGAAACAATCAAGCCCGATTGGGGGTGAACTAACGTCACGTGGGACGTGAGCAGCATCTGGGTCGCCCTCGCCGTGGTCTTGCCGGCAGAATCTGCCTTGATAAGCTTTCATTCACGCGGCCAAAAGCCTGTCCACACGGCCAACAACCGCCACTGAGATCCCTGTATTTGGAGGATAAGTAGCTCCACCTCAGTTCTGGTTCAGTTTTCTCTCAGTGACATCTTCTTTCGAGCATAAGCGTTTCGTGGGAGTCGGAAACGGATTTGCTCCGTGCCTCCTTTTCTGGGCATTGGGATGAACATTCCAGATTGACTTTCTACCTTTCATGTAACAACTGCGTTCATCTTATTTGTCCTCCGCTTCCGAGAAGTTCCCGTAAAAGGGATGGAACGCTAGGTCTTTATTTTACGTCCTCTTCCACCAGAACTTTGAACTATATTCTGTAAGGATTTTTACTCCCACAGGTTTGTCAGAGCTCTACAGGTTTCTCCTAACGTAGCAATGGTAACATGCTGACGACCAAGAAATCGTCAGTCGTTTTTCTGACCCTTTTGTTGCCAACGTGATTTCGATCGAAGCAGTTCAACGGAAATGTAACATCATTTGGCGACTGTAGTTGCGCAGACTTCGTACCAGTTGGAGATCTCTTTGTGTTGGAAATATGCATCCTTGATGTTACGCCCGTTGTTGCAGCAGTGCTGCAAGAGAAAAATTCGTTAGCATTCGCACCATAACAACCAATTCCTTCCTTCCAGACAGTAATGCCTCGGTAGCAGGTGCATTGAAGTGCCCCGAAAAATCGTGCTAAAGTCAGAAACAGCTTATTCCACAAGCTCGAATACCGTGATGGTTTATTTGTTTGTATGAAGTAGAACGAATGGTCTGTAACCAAAATGTGCGGTCTAGCTGGGGCAATTTTTATCCGGTCTGGCTGGGGCAATTTTTTAGAAATCCGAGCGGATAAGGCAAAAAACAGATAATTCGTTTCTTCTATCAAGTGAAAGAAACAGCAACAAAGCAAAACATAACGCATATATGCCTTAAAAATTGATGGAACTTCAACAATTCGCAAAGAAATTTTCGATATCACTTCCAACAGTTGATTTAATAAAAGTGAATCGATTTTAGTTTGTTTGTTGAAACATTCGCGTAACTCGTGAAGCCGTACCAATGTGGAAGACAGCCGGAGACTTGAATGGCGGTTACACGAGGTACGGATAATTTCGATGAAGCATTGGAGTGTAATCCATTCATCAATGCATTCTGTCACCTGAGGAGGCATGAGTGTCCTCGCACCAGTGTAAACCGTCTACCGTCTACGTTTAACTGAACACCAGAATGGGAACATACGCCAGGGACGGCGTTTTGGAGAGGAACGAGGAGAACATGTTCCCCCTGGATTTTGGACAAGGGATGACACAATATCTTTTGTATGTTTGTGATAAAATAATGTAGTTGTACAAATTTCGTGGTCACATTACTGTTGAAAACCCTCAGCATAAAGTTGGGAATAAATAAGAAAAATGAACATTATCATTGGATTACCTATAGACACAATGTACAGATGTAAACTGAATTATCAGGATTGTTGATGATTGTGTTGGTTAATTTGAATTGTGTCCCCAAAATATACCATTTCCATAATTTAATTTGCCTCCCATTCTGCCAGTTTTAGAAAAAGGTCGTACCACGGTTGAGTGAACATGGTGACGTTACAGAAACGCAAACAGCACACAAAGTTTGTCACTCCCAAAGTTTTCCAGCAAACTCGGTCCCTAACCTATGACCCTCTTTTTGTTTTGAAATAGCCTCTGCAGTGGCAGAAGGAATGGCATCAGCATACAAACAGAGTCGGGTTCATTAGGTGCTATTATTTTTCACTAAAACAATTCCTGTTTTGCATTGTCCACAAAATCTGTAATAATTAGTTGAATTCTACAGACTGTCGTCATCCTTGCTTGTAAGACAGTAAGAATCTCACGACTGCCATTCAGTTTGTATTTGTTTTCACGTACTCGGTTTATGTGTCTGAAGCAAACACTTCCCTCTGACTGGCTTGGCAGCCGCAATGCTATTGTCATGAAGTGGAGACATAATTTTAAGTTTCTTTCACAGCTTGTTTGCGGATCCAGTTACGTTGTGCGGGCTGCCCGCGATTCAGTAAATCGAATCAATAAACATTCGAATCAATGAGCAGTGCTGTGCTCATTGAGCACAATGTGATCCACGTTTTGAGGCATGCAAGCACTTCTCAATCATTACTACCCACTGTAGGTTTACTTATTTAAGGAAACAATAATATTATTATTCGATTGTGATATTGACCACGAGTCTGCGGTAAATCCACAAAATAAAAAAATGTAAAAATTAATTAATGTCGTCATTCAACAGAAACTTCACTTCAGAATCGTGACAATTACAAGAAAAGCAAACGAAACATTTGCTGATATTCAATACAGTACATGGTGACTCTCACCACGTAGAGGGCGGTTCACGATAAATTACATCATCACAGGCGCACAAAGTGCGAACTTTATCGCATCCTCCACCTTCCCATTCCAAAGCGTTAAACAAAAATTGTCGACTGTGAGTTGCAGGCACTGACAATCTTTTAACATTGCTTTACGAGTAAGCGCCTAGGAAAGTTCTGCATTGAAAAACTGTAGCGATGATAAGCTGTCTGCAATCATGTTTGAAATCCTCAGTGGTCTCCCATCGATGTCACCATCAATCTATTTTTTGATATAGCTGTTTTTGAAATTAACATTTTTCCGGTTTGAAAAAGCGCAAACGCAATTTTAATCCACCTCCTCCGTAGAGTTTGTATCCTTGTTAAAAGCTTGAAACTTCCCCGACAGATAAATAACCGTAGAGTGGCATGTATTTTTTCTATGTTATTCGTTTATTCCGACATCATGCATTCCTGAAGATATCTTTTGTTACTCTTCAGTCTTTTGAAATAGTTGATTAAACCAGTTTTAATTTTACTACCGGTAATCTGTATTTTTAGTTTTTACTCTGTTTTTCAGCAGTTGTCTAATTTTTTGTCTTTTCACCTGCCGTTGTGACTGAAGTTACAAACGTGGTCGTGGCGCTTATTATTTGAGTTTGGCCAGAACCGAAACTAAACTAAAGTTCGTGTTTTAATTTTGAATTGTTTTGTCAGCTTATTTCAAACTAAGTCGGTTGCAACGGTCAGCGAAATAGATTTGAAGCTCCCGCTCTTAGTTTTCTTCTGGATTGTATGTAGTTGTTCTGTGATGCATTTGCTGTGTTTTACTGTTCTCAATTTACTGCGACAACAGTAAAGTTATTGTGTATCATTTAGTTGTGTTTTTTAGGTAAGTTCAAAATAGAAACCTGAGAATTTTTGCAGGGTGTCGATGAATCAAAACCGGTCAAGAAAGAGAAAAAAACACCGACGAGAAAAATTAACACCGCATCGTTCGTTATGAAATTTCAGGAGGAAAAGTGGGTTTGCGTTTCCCGTGTGCCTAAGATAAGAAGTCTTCTTTGTTTTTGACACTGATATGTTGATTTTCATCGCTTGATCAAATAAATGACTTTTGTCTGTTTGCTCCCTTAACGAGGCACAAACGATTTACATAGTGCAACTTAGAAATTTCACTTTGATATTATGCACCAAAGGTGGGCAACGGCATGTCAACAATTTAACTTCGTCCTAAAAGAGTGGCTTGGTGAAGAACTGTGTCTTTCCTTATTAGTTATCACTTTACCGTTGCAAGTATCTCAGTAGCTGCAAAAAATGCTCAACCTCTGTAAAAATATCTGTATTGACTGCTTCAGTCAGCAGTTATTTTAGCAAGCCACTCTATTTTCTATACAAAAGTCTCTTTAATATAACTGCTTGTTCATTTAAAAAATATGATTTTGGTTCTAACCTAGGAGTTGTTTCATCTGTATACGTTTCAACTTTCTCAAGCGTTGCAGGTTTGGGAATTGTAATTGATATTTGAAGAGTGATTAGAAAGAAGTGATATTTTGTAGATGTCGCAAATACATTTTTATGTTGAGGAAACAATCTTTTTACTGCTGAGAACTAATTGACCAAGCTAGAAATTTCTGCCGAAGACAGCTGGTGTGGTCTCGTTTGGGGAATCAAAGAAGTTCGTAAACGTTTTCACCCAAGCTACGAACACACTCCGTTTCATGCATTAGTTTAAGCAAGTTAATGTTTTCGCATATTTAGTGTGTTTATCTCCAAGCTGCTAGTGACCAATGCAAGTAGCGATAAACAAAGGACGTCTGCGTCCACCGTTCGACGGTGGCTGCGTACCCAGGGAGTGGGAATAAACCGACTGCGATGAATAAATGTGTTCACCCAAGTCAACAGAACGCAAGCAGCCTCTCTACTTCGGCAATTGGGGTTCTCAAATACGATTTATATGAACTACGGTGAAACGCGTCATAGATTCAAGCAATATCATGATCGCCAAACCCGCCACGACGTTTCACGTACCGGCAAACGTTTCATCGCGTGAACTATTTACAGCAAACCCCATCCTTTTCTTCGTTGCTGCACAATTTTTCAGTTTCAGAGAACGCGCCCGTACCAGTTTGGTATGTTGATTATATTTGTTTGCTTAAATTCTAACTTAAAACTTTTTTGTTTTGCAGTCCATAAAAAGTGATTGCTTGTAGCTATACGCGTAGTGTTGAACCTATATATCACAGAAACGAAGCTGCTTTTAACGAAACGATGGAGTGATTTGCGAAATTGCCAACACTTTGCAACAGAGCGGGCCTCACACTTACATTCCCAACGTGTGAAGCGTTGCAGTAATTTGACGAGAAACCAGGAACGAAAAAAAGATCCTCTGTGGATTGACCTCGGCGCTTTCAGGGCAAACTCCGGACGTTTATGTCCAGCGCAGTTTTCTGACTTTCCGGAGAATAATATCATTACATTAAACTTGCCATTTGTTTGCTCAGTAAATGTTTTAAGATGCACGTCTTGCCAACAAATAACTGGAGATTAAATAAATTTCAGCAGAAACGCGAATGCCAGCGATGTTGATAAGATAGCTTTTTCTGGGAAATGTCCTGATATGGACGCGCGTCGACCGCCGAATCTAACGCCGATTTCGTAGAGACGAACTCCCACTAGTCAGAATGTTACAGGGACCTCTGTCTCCAGCCTTGCTTCCGATCTAATTAGTTAAGTCGGGACTAAAGACACCTACACTACAAGTTTCAAGACCTAGTTAACCCTAACCTGCAAGTCACTGCAGAACGGTCTCATTATGGAATTTTGCTATGAATTTACATCTGGATCAACTACAACTCTTAGTTGGGAGTATTCAGAAAACAAATGAAAACTCGAAGTAACTTTGCAGAATTGTTTCAATTCAGACACGCTTTGCTGCATTCACTATATGTTTTGGTTGTGCAGGGATCTCCAGAACATCGACAAAGACCTTACGGAGGTTCGGGGAACAATGTCTGATGTAAAAATGGGATATGCTCTTTTTCCTCTGCTTGAAAGAAGCCAGAATTTGAAAGATACTAGTTTTCTGGTTGAAAGACAAGACCAACTTCGAGCTGCAATGGAAGGTGAACAACGAATTCCTTGTTAAACAGCCGAAAATTAAACAAGTCTCGGCTGCAGTGGTAGGGCTACTGGTATCAATTCTAAAAATTCTCAAATAACATTGCGCAGTGAACAAAACCTCATGCTTGTTTTGTGATCTGTTCTGTTGCATCACACATTTTCCTGTGACATCACAATTTTTTTCTATGGCATCACAATTGTTATGCTCCGTTAAAATTTGTGTAGTAAAAGGCTTGCGAAGATGTAACTTCTGTATTTTAATTTTGCTGCAGCAGCTCATTTCGAAACCATTCGCCCAGTTTTTACTAAAAGTTAGAGTGTTAAACTTTTTACATAATTGTTTCATCATAATCCAGCGATTAAGTCTGGGGTGTTCACTGGTGTTATAAGTGTTGAAGTAAACATGTTAACTCCAAAAATACCAGAAAAGTGATGAAAAATATTTCACGCAATTGCGTTTTAGAGAAGATACCGTTTTTTCAGTGACATAAAATTTACCGCGGGTTGGTTTGATTTTTTAACAACAATCAACCGCTCATTTTCAAGTTTTTTCACAAGCAAAAGTCATTTGTTAGCCACTCTAATCTCTATACCAGTTCAGCATAGAGTGGAACATACTGTAGGTTGAAAGACCCTTGTCGGAGACTTATTCCTTATCGCATACATGATCGACATGCAGTATTGTGCATGCCTAACCTAGAACTCATCTTTAGTCTTTGTAAACAATTACCACCGTTTGGATTTAAAACTATCTTTCTTGAACTTCTTGAGGCAGTTTGAGCTGAATGAATATCACTGATAATAGCGCATAACAAAGTGTTTGGGCAATTGCAGTTGTGCACATCTTCATCTGGACTTCGCGTTAATTACGCAATAATGCTTTTGTTGTCATCCGGGGTGACGAAGGTTACGAGTATTGCGCACGGATAGGACCAGGAAACTCGTGAAGGTTTTATTGTTTTTTTTTTTGATATTTCTATAGTTCAACACTGAGATCGATTGAAGCCAAACCGAGCTTGACACATGGGCCGATGTTTTTCAGTTAAAGCAGAAATGTCCTTGCATGTTTCTAAAACTTGCTTCACCATTTACAACTAGTTTCTAATTCTCAAAGTTTGTCGTAATGTTTGTCATAGAGCCGTTGCGGCCGCCCACTGGCCGTTATTTCTACGACGAGAACCTGCAGAGACGTTGCTCATCTGTCCTGGATGGAAGTTATTCAAGTCGTGCTTCTGTCATGGGAAGGTATGATTGTCTGTGCTGCGTCTTCTTAACAGTGGAATCAATTGGCTGCTTGTCCAAACCCCTGTTTCTGTTCCCGTTCCCGTCCAAGCTCTGGACATATAAAACTCTTTCCTGTTCAACTGAAAAGATTCATTCATCTGAAACACTGCATGAACCAAGAGTTTACCTACTTGACAGTCTCCAAACACATGTAATTATGAAACACGGTTCTACACGCCAACGTTGAAATAATCGTCCCTTGTAACTACCCAGAAGCAATCAGAGTTAACGTTTTTTTCTCATAGTATTACTTTCAGTGTCAGCAAATGTGCCTGAAACGTTCTTGTTGTTCGAGTTCCACGAAGCTTTGCTCGTTTCTTTCATTTATCACCTGTCCACGATTCTTCCTCAAAACTGTGACCAACGCGACCACTTTTAACGATCTTATGTTTCAGTCAAAAGTTTTTTACTTATCTTGTGAACTGTGCTTCGTCATCAGCCGCTCCTCCCCGCGAAGCCGCAGCCAGTCGGACCTGCACGACATGACAATGGTTAGATCCGACGGCGAAGACATGGAGGAGGAAGCGAGGCCATATTCTCCAACACATTTCAACATTTCTCAACCAGCGAGCAGTGAGACCGATACTTGCAGGTTAGCTTCAACACAGGTTTTGCCGGTGCTGCTGATATTTGAAGGCGGTGACTTTTGTACCGGCTACCACCAAAGGTTACATGACGGTTTCAATGTGCAGTGGAAATGAATTTGGTCATTGGGTTGTTGCCACACGTTGCAAGAAATCTCAGCTAAATGCAATTGAGTCTGACAGCTCCATGAAAGCTTAGGGTTCATCTGTTTTTTCATAGCTTCGTGCCTGAAAGGCTAACGTTTTCTTTTTCAGAAACGAAAGGTGGTAAACTCCATATACTTGTGTGTGAACACCATCTCTGCCCTTATGCAACAACAGCGCAGTTTATAAACTTAAAGTCTGTTTCCAAGGGTCACGTGGTTTATGTGGGTCACGTGGTTCATGAGGGTCACGTGGCTTACGAGCGTCACGTGGCTCACGAGGGTCACGTTGTTCGAGGGTCACGTGGTTCAGGAGGGTCACGTGGATCATGAGGGTCACGTGGTTCACGAGGGCGGAATGGGACAGTTCGGCGCCGCCGTTTCGGCGATGAAATGTGAAATGTGTTTTCTTTTGGAATGTCACCAAAGTGCACTGCCGTCGTCTGGGAAGCATGTAAGCGCAAGATTCGGTCTAGCACTTGTCCCAGGCCGTTTCAGTCATGCTATATTTAATGGGATTCATGATGCATACATAGTGCTTTTGTGTTTCGTACTAAGCTCTTCCAAAATCCTGGCGAACGGGGAAGTACACTGGCTCCTGACCCTCAAAATAAAAACAAAAACAACATCCTTTGTAGGCGATAGAGTTTTGGCTGTTATTAATTTATGTGCACATGACATGCTACGTGACGTTGACAATCACACATTACAATGACACATTACATGTTCGCAATCACACAAATACCCGCTAAAACATCAGAAAATATAACTAGTCCATTTGGAAATTGTGGGCAATTCCGCGCAGATATTCGGTCACACCATAATTGGCATATCCCTGAACCACTCGCAGAATCCTCTCATCGCACATTCTGTAACGTGATCATTTCCTGGACGGAGGGTTTCCAGCTACTAAATGCTCATGAAAAGCATCACGCCCTTTTTGCACTCGTCTTAGCCCATCTATGAGCTTCCAGATGGTTGGGTGGTCCATCTGGAGTTCCACCTGTACCCGTCTATGGGCTGCCTCGACGTGGTTGTTCGTTCTACCCATGTTTTGAATCACTCTGTCATGCACATTCCACATTTCCAGCGGAAATAATGGAGGACGGCGTCCTCACCGATGTAGTCGACCGATGTAACTATCTTCTAACCCAGGGGTGTCAAACTGGTTTCAGTTACGGGGCCACTTCAGGCATGTTTAATCTCAAGCGGGCCTGGCCAATGAAATCATTGCATAACACCTTGGTTATAAGTAATGACAACTTCCAACTGTTTTCATAACTTTAATGCAAAAATTTCAAGCTTATCTGAAAATGATTATTAGCACATTTAAGGAGCAACCTTTACGAAACTGCAACAACATGACGTTTTTGAGAAAAGTCTGTTTAATTTTACGATATACTATCAATATTTATCATTAATGACTTTGAAACCAACCGAAACGAAACGAAAACACAATGTCTAAAAAACCAACCGAAATGGAATATTTCGGAAAAACCGAACCGGTTTCGGTCAAATTTCCGTTTCGAACACCTCTACTCGTCTGCAGCCAAGTGCAGTAATCCAGATCACCCGAACTGGCACCACAATGTGCAAACTAGTGGAAACTTGAATTTTTCTTCTACCTTGGAAATGCATGAATTTTTACGCAAAACGTACAGCATGTGACCAGGACCGGCCTTAAGCCGATGCAGCTGCGTTGGGCCCCGCGCCATAGTGTTTGGATAGATTGTTCATTTTTGCCAGATACACCTTGCGCTTGAGAATTCAGTACAAACGCCATATAAATTTCATTGTTAGCAAAAAACGCTCTCGTCAGAACTCGCGGATTTCCTCTGGAACGTTAGCAAAAGTGCTCAATTCTCGTGTTGGTGCTTTACTATATATCTGCGCTCTACCACGATCGTAACACGGTTGACTGAACGCGATGACGTCATAAAATCACTGCTCAGAGGGGTCCCGCGCCCAGGTCTTGCATTGGGCCCCGCATCTGCTGGGGCCGGCCCTGCATGTGACAATGTACGAACAGCATGGATCCATCCAGGTATATCTAGAAACTCCTAGATATCCCTGGAGTTTCTAGATATCCCTGGTTCCATGAAACGGAACGCGCTTGTAATGAAACTGCTGACTAACATTACATTCACTCACTGTTCAAGCGTTCATTGTCTTGAAATATTTCCACAGTAACTACTCACTGCTGCAGAACTATATTTCAGGGCGCAAAGAAGCAGTTCACATTAAATATGTTAGCGATCTAGGCCTACGCCTGAAACTTGTCACCTTTTAGCTTTCACTAGTGTATCGATATCAGGTGTCAAATCCTGTGCAGAAACCACTTTCAGGATGTCATTTAAGTGACCATGTGTGAGCACTGATGTTTATCACAGAGAACACTTGTTCACAAAGATATGTCGTCCCAAACATGCACAAAACGTTTGTAGCAAGGGATGTCACTTTGGGGTAGCCTGGAAAAAGATACTGATAGAATGTGTCCAATCTCGCCAAGGCAAACTTGGTCTTCAAATCTGAATCACACTGCAAGTCAATTATTTCAGGTTGCAAGTCGACAGGCAGATCAGAGGAATTTGTTGTGAATGGCGAGCAAAAGACGTGGAAGTCCGTCTCAAGTTGGCCAAAAATCTGAAACCGTTGCTTGAACTCCCGCAACAACTCTGTTATCTTTGTATTGATTCAAGTCACTGTTTAGTCCCGTGGCACGTACACTTTTTAGACAAAAAAAATGAGCAGTGTCATCACCGGAAAGTTGTGTCTCCCACAAGGACAACTTCAACTTGAATGCACGTATGGCGTCGTAATATTGTGTGACAAGACTTTTGCGGCCTTGCAACACTTTGTTCAGATTATTCAAGTGCTGCGAAATATCCGCCATAAAGGCAAGGTCTTGCATCAATTCTGAGGATTGGAATTCTAACACGAGCTTGCCCCTTTTCTTCATAAAGTTTTCAATTGCCTCACGTAAATAAAAATAACGCTTCAGCACAGCACCTCGACTTAGTCATCTTAAACTTTGCGCAGCAAAGTTCAATTAGAGTTGTACCTAGAACTCCGAAGGTTTCGAAATCGACATCGCTGGAGCTCAAGGTATGTTTTTTCCCCGGAGTTCTAGTGTTAAACTTTATCAACAGTAGTTGAACTTCTGCATATTCATACCTGTTTCAAAGATCAAACCGGTGTGAACATGCCAAAGGAAATATGCAAAAAACGGGAAATTTTCACGTGTGAAAAATACAATGAAACATAAGCAATTACGTTAAGGTTTCAAGTAATTGAAATCTAAACACCAGTTTATGAAGTATACCTATATAAACTTCTTAAGCAAACAAAGACGTTTTTACATTACAAAATCATCCCGCGGGCCGGATCCAACCACGCAACGGGCCGGTTTTGGCCCGCGGGCCGTATGGTTGACACCCCTGCTCTAAAGTTTTTTAAAGCTCAAAGGTCAGCCTTTGAAAAGTCACAAAAGTGCAAAAATTCGCACGTTCGTCGTCTGGGAAGCGTGTAAGCGCAGGAGTCAGTCTAGCACTTGTCGCAGATCTTTCCAATTATGCTGTATTTATTGCGATTCATGATGCATACCATGGACTTGGAAGTGCCATTACTGCATATTCGTACACCGATAGGCAACCGATGGCAAGAAAGTACGATATATTCTTAGATTAGCTGTGAAATGCAATCAAAATGATACCTACGTGAAAGATCAAGCAATAGATGCTGTCCAGGCTTATCTTTTGTGTAAACTCACAAACGCCTCATGCCAGCTAAAATAAACGTCACAAGCCATATTTCTTTACACACGTGGTCACAGTCGCACTAAGTTCTTCCAAAATCCTGACGTTCGGAAAACTACACTGGTCACTGGCCATCAGGATGACAACAAAAACACTTATGAAGCAAACATCCTTTGTAGTCTAACTTTCAAAGTTTGTAGTCTAACCTGTATTTCAAAATTACACATTTTTTTCGAATCAAACATTTGCGACCGTCGCCGAAACGGCGGCGCCGAACTGTCCTAGACCGCACGAGGGTCACGTGGTTCACGAGGGTCACTTGGTTCACGAGGGTCACGTGGATCAAGAGGGTCACGTGGATCATGAGGGGTAATTGCGCACAGGTTGTCAGCGACCACTCCACTGTCAGTTTCCGATGCTCCGCGCGACGTTTTTTAAGATGTCGGCGAAAAACTGGAAGATGTTCTCGAATAAAATACGTCGGCATCTGTTTTGTTTTATAACGCTGTCGAAATGATTGCAATGAAGTAGAAAAGGTAAAAAAAACCTGGAGAACGACGGTTAAAAGTTCTTTATTTGCGAACTTTGTTTTGGTGTTTGTGACAAGCTTGAAGAAGTTTTTGTGGCTTCGTGGTTTGAGCCGTTTGCTCGTTGCTATTGATTTCCGTTCGAAGCGTTCTCAAGCAATGACATTTTTACATGCTGGGTCCCATCTCTTCTCAATTAACAACCGAACACATCGACCTAATGTTGAACTTTTGCTTTACATGACCTGAGCTTGGCTGTTGCTGGAGATAAACTTTGCTACTTCTTTACAGAATATGGAGGCAGTTGTGCTGCTTGCATTGGATCTTAGAAGCATGCCAAGTGGAGTCGAACACCGAATGTCTGAATCAAACGTAAGCAGCGTTTTGATTGTCTTACATCATCCTTGATATTGTGCCGATGCTTTGTACCAAAATGCGTTATTTTTGTATAATCCTGCAAAGAAGGAATATAAATTGAAGGTTGATTTAACGTTAAATTGTAACCATGACATTGTTTGTGTTGTGACCCCCGTTGGAGGTTGGCGTTTTCGTATCAAGGAAAGAAGCTGATCTGCTCCAAAGGAGTTTTGAACAACGAAGCAGCAAACGTATATATTTCATATCATCTATCAAGCAACAATTGACTGTACTAATATCTGTTGCTTATGGAATACATTTTTATAGTTTTACTCACACACGCAAATTGTGATTGGTTTGAGACAAATGATCACAAACTTAATTTAACTGCGTTTTGTTCGGGTTTATCGTAGTGCAAGAAATGTTATAAATAGGGAATACCTTCCAGTGTCGGTGATCGAACTTTGAACCTTTCAAAGCAGACAAACTCCGGGTTAACATATATGTCATGCGAAAGTTTGCATAGACGCTTATCAATCATTGCCATAGAACGGAAGATTTCGTTTTATTCTGTTTCAATCTTTTGAAAAATGCTTTTAAATCATCCAATAATTTTGGTTTGATATCAAAGATTTCCCCTCTATCCTATTGTGATCGCCTACGTGTCTAACATCCGTTTCAGCAAAGTAATGATTCCTCTTTCTGAGTGCTGGAGCCTTGTCAACCCTGGAGGGAGGACCAGAGAAAGCTGGATGCAGAGTCAAGATAGAAGAAACAATAACACTTGGAACAGATTTGTTAAAGGAAACAAGACATTTACGAGGTGTGACTCTTCGTAGTACGCACTTGGTCTGCGCAAAAAAACATCTCTTAACAGTTTGCGCCACGAATTCGAACCGTCGTTGACAAAATTTACGTCTGATCCGGTAAAATTTTTAACTCCGCGCTGCTTAACCAAAAAGCCATAGCTTCGGTATTTTTCGTTAGAAAAGCCATTATATGCTGTATCACTAGTAAAGATTCTCATGTGTAAAAATCAGTGATGTTCTAATCACAAAATGACTTGATCTAGGAGTCGTCCTAACGGTGGGTTCAGTTATAAACTTGCCAAGTAAAGAAACGCGATAGTTTTTATAATACGGCAAGGTGAAACAGGTCACCAGTTTCCGTAGAACAACAGTGATATTGGATGGAATCGATGATTTGATGGTGGAGATGAACACAAGCGATGTGTCTATGTCGGAAGTTAAAGCACGTGCGATGGACGCCTGGTTCTACAAGAAAACTTAATGTGTCACGTTAGTTAATCACATCTGGTTTGTACAGAAGCCGAGCCGTGAAGAGGATTCCGTCCTTCGCTCCTAGTATGAGGAGGAACTGGAGTCTTGGGAGTGACCTGGGGAGCTACAAAGGGTGAGATGGGTTTCACCCGCTGTGACATCACATACTGTTACAGTGATTTTGGTCACTTTTCTGAACTAACTGTCATCAATTGCTTGACAACTAAGCTGACTCGTCTGTTCCTTGTTTAAACTGCAACTTAGCTTTAGACTGAAATAACTCGACCGACGTTCAGTTTGATGAAGCGCTTGATTGATGGCGCGTGACACGGTTCTTGATTTTCATCCTCGTTTCAGTTGAATATCTATGGATTTGATTGACATCATTCAGCATTGACGTCATCCAGCAACAGACACTGTTGTTGGCCGTGGTTTACCCTGCGGTGATTAGACGAAGTGCTTATCACCCGGTTGTTGAGCTGCCAGCCTGCATAAGCTGCCGACTGACCTCTTAACTTTGCTAATTTGAGACAACTGCGCTTTCTCAAGATTGCAAAGCTTTTCGACTGAACGTAGAACATTATTAGATAAGCTTCAAATTCAAATATCGACATAGATCTTGCGCAAAAAAATAATTTATTTTTCTACTTCTGGCACTTTACATTCGTGCCACAAAAACGGAAAGTGTTTCGAAGTGGAGAATGTGAATTTGCAAAAAATTTTTAACCTAGTGCCAGATATACGTAATCTTAGAATTTAGTGTTTTCCAAAGTCCTTTGGCGTCACTGGGGTGATTTTGTTTTAGGGGGGGTAAATTAACTTGAAACCCTTCATTAGTAATGAAAAAGAGCTCATAACTCATAAAAAGCTTCACTGCTCTTAACATTAAAATCTTTTCAAATGATTTGAATGCGAAGCGGGCGCCTGGAACTTTGATTCGTGCGAAACGTTGGGGCAGAGTCTCACAAACCATGTGCTCGTCAATTAGACGCTTCAGTTGCTAATTTCCGTGGAAACGACCAAAACGACATTTTGGCTCAACAAAAAAACGTCCTGAAATAAATTATTGGAAAATACCCTATAAAGTTGCACATCAAAAATGTTATAAGATTAATTAACGAAGAAAGGTTGTAAAATCTATCATTATGAATATGCCACGGACTTGGCCATTAAACGATGGTTTGAAATAACTAATTTCATAGCTTTTTTAAAAATAATTAATTTTACAACGTTGTTTGCTGATTCATTTTATGACCTTTTTGTTGGTATTTGATTCATAACGCTTTGTTGATAATTTTATAACTTCTTGAATGATTAGTTTTATAACCTGTTTTTCAATAAAAATATTTATAATTTGTTTGAAATAACTTCATAAAAATGTTTTAAATAACGCCAGTAACAACAGACCCATGGATCACCAGGTGCAAAAGCGCAAGTCTCGTGTTCGCTGATTTTTTACGCTCTGTTTGGCTGGTTATTGTTCTTCGTAGATATTCGTCAAGAAAGTCAGTTGTCGGCAGCCAGATCACGGACAGCGGGCACGATGACGACAGCACCAGAGACGACCTGTCCGAGCTGCCCGGGAGGCTCAGACCCCCCAGTGCAGACCGGTCGTCTGTGGCGACCACTGCTGCTGGTGCAACCATACCTGAGAGCGAGGCTGGTGCGTGTTAGTGTTGCTAATTCAGGGTCGCGGAGTCGGAGGTAAAATATCCGACATTTTTAAATTTCCGACTCCGGCTCCTTAACACAAAGGGAATGAAACTTGGATGTTAAAATCAATGGAAGTCGTGGCGCACAGCAAGAAATCTCTGTTTCAACAAAAGTTTCAAAAGAATTTGTACCATTTCAACAAGAATTGCCAATTTAAGAGTGTGATGTAAAAAATCATCCAATTGGACATCCGAAGTCGGAGTCGGACAAAAAAATCCGACTCCCAGTATTGTTAGGAATCTGATTCCGCCCAAAAACCTCCGACTCCTTCCGACTCCACAAGCCTGGTTGCCATGTGTCGGCGTTGCCATGTGTCGGCGTTGCCATGTGTCGGCGTTGCCATGTGTCGGCGTTGCCATGTGTCGGCGTTGCCATGTGTTGGCGTTGCCATGTGTTGGCGTTGCCATGTGTCGGTGTTGCCATATGTCGGCGTTTCCATGTGTTGGCTTTGCCATGTGTAGGCTTTGCCATGTGTCGGCGTTGCCACGTATTGGCGTTGCCATGCATTGCCGTTGCCATGTGTCTGCGTTGCCATGTGTTGGCTTTGCAATGTGTCGGTGTTGCCATGTGTCGGCGTTGCCAT